>Ga0326762_1000021_pt1 | contig 102179 bp, 114 predicted proteins | sample NORPS_S_FD_207669 | JGI IMG/M metagenome (GOLD analysis project Ga0326762, IMG submission 207669) | Hot spring sediment microbial communities from Norris Geyser Basin, Yellowstone National Park, WY, United States - NOR.PS_S | ecosystem: Environmental > Aquatic > Thermal springs > Near-boiling...
CCCCTTATAATATCGCTGATTCTTGGGATCATATCGTATAGGGATAACAGGTGCACCTGGTAGAAACGGGATGGTAGTCATAAATATATAAGAAGCTATTATTATGAGATATCGATTATATAATGGAATCAGTTAGCCTCCTAACCCTTAGCACCTTCTCCTTTGAAATCTCCTACACCCAGAGATAATATGTTAGGAGAATAAGGTATTCAAATAATACCGTTTGTCTCTAGATGTTCATTCTCATTGATTATTCGTCGCATCTAGAGACTTTCTCCTCACCCACTCCTTCATGGGTAGCACTGCTACCTCGAGAGTGGGGTCATCGGGCATCGGGGCTAACGGCACGAGCCCCTTGAGAGTTAGATATTTTCTCTCAAGATTCAACACAGCTATTACATCTCTACCAGCTTTAAAACCACATCTAGAGCATTTGAGTTGCCTCGGGGCATCGCCCCTCATCAGCTTAGAGCCACAGAACGGGCATTTGGATGAAGTGTTTCTCGGGTCTATCTTAGCCACAGGAACTCCTTTCTCTAAGCACTTCTTCTCAACAGCTTTAACCATCCCCCTGAACCCTGCTTGGTATATCCTATGCCTTAGTGCTGAGTCTCTTACATCTCTAATCATGTTCCTGGGACACTGCTTAGGAAGCTTCTCCAACACGACTATAGCATTGAGATTCTTAGCCGTATTAGCGATAATGTTCGCAATTTTCAATCTGATATCTCTCTTTCTCTTACGTTCCCTACCGTGAATAGCTCTACTAGCGTATCCATTGCCTTTAACACTCTGCACAGCCTCTCTATATCTAGCATATCCAATGGTAATTTTCTTAATCCCCGTCTCAAGAATATACACCTTATCGAGAACCTTGACAACTGGGCAAGCCTCGTCCTTTAGGGTTGGGTGAAAGCTTTTAAATCTCTGAATGTTTAGATAAAATAGGGTAAAAGTGTCCCCGCAAGGGGATGCCCCATAAGGGGCTCCACATATCCCCGAGTCCCTTGGATCCACGGATGGGGGGCTCTCCGTGGTGAGGGATAGGGGTAATGGGCTGAAGACCCAGCCCGTGGTCTATCGCTGGATGAGTGGAGCGGGGTGGGTAATCCCCACCAGCTATGAAGCAATGAAAATGAAGGCGGTAAACCACAAACCAATGAACCGCCCAAAGGGAACCCCCGCCCTTTAGGGCGGGGAGGAGGTCAGATGTTTAACATTATTCTCATCAACATTGACAGATTTAACAAACACGAAGTATACTAGTAGCCTCTTATGCCTATGGTCAAGCTTTATCTTCGGCTGTGTCCTCAATATCCATCCACTGTTGATATATCTCCAGTACAGCTTGTGTGGAGAAAGCTCTACTGACACCCAGCCTTTGTGAGTGTAGATGAGAATTGTAGTATATCCTATACGTTTCCATAGATGATCATCTAGCCAGATGCTAACTCTATTAACCACAGGCTTCTCAGACTTCGCCAAACCCTTCTTCTTGAGCTTATTGAAGCTCTTAATCCTTGTAGAAGCGTCTTGACATGCAGTGTGAATATAATGGCTTGGTAGATGTGGGTTTCTTCCACGCAACTCATGATACTTATCCCTCTTCAACCTAGTGAACGAGTCGATGTTGTTTCTAAAGCCATAATCCACAAGCTCTACGAGAACCTGCTTGTAGAGCTCTTCAAGCTCTCTAAATACTTCAAGCTTCTTCTCAGTAAGCCTAACACTCGGCACAACAACTGTCCTAGTAGCTTCAATCACTCTTATCAACCTCTTCTAGCAACTTCTTAAATCCCTCAACAAGCCTCTTCTTCTTATGACTCCTCAACCCGTAGAGCTTCCCAGCGAAGGATGCCACGATCTCTATCAGGTCTTCTACAAGCTCTTGGTAAGCATCTCTGGGTTCTTCGCCAAACATGACCTCGATTCTAACCCCATATTGCTTGAAGAAGTGTTCTAAATACTCGAAGCCAAACCTCGTCAACCTATCTCTATACGTTACTACAACTACATCCACCTGTCTATTGATAACATAGTTGAAGAGCTTTAGCAAGCCTCTTCTACCAGTCTTCAGCCCACTCGCTACATCGCTCAACACATCAACAACTTTGTAACCCTTAGAGGAGCAGTACTGCGTCAAATACTCTATCTGTCTCTCCAAATCGCTCTTTTGATCGGCTGAGCTTACACGAACATATATGATTGTCCTGACCTCCCTGCTTATTGGAAGTCCCTCAGCAATTCTTCTAACCTCACTCTCAGGAACTCTATATTTGCCACCGGCAGTTCTAATAGCTCTGATCCTTCCTTCTCTAACCCATCTAGATAGAGTAGAATAGCTGATGCCAAGCCTCTGACAAACCTCCTTAGGTCTTAACAGCCTCTCTGAAAGCTCTGAAATAACTGACACCAACAATAATAAAAAAATCAAAACTTATAAATCTAACCTCTAGTCATCAACTACGAAACAGCCCATAATTAATCATGAGAGGCTTTAGATCAAACTCGATAGATCTTTAGAAAACGCATAGCTACTCCCTAGAAGAAGCTATCCTCACCCTACCCGGCAATCTCTTAGCTATTTCATCAATATCTATAGCCTCGACGATCTCTCGCCTAACCTTATTACTCCCAAGCCACCTTCTATAAATAAACTCTGCCGCCTCTCTCCTCCCAACATCGCCTGGCAATACTACACTCCAAACAACACCTCTTGATGAGACGAGCTCCGGAGGCCCCACTATTACCCTGGGTATTGTTTCTTCGAGAAGCTGGATTCCTATGGCAAGTTCTAGAGGCACCCCACGGATCCAGCCTCTCTCGCCATAGATCATAAAGGATCCCTTCTCAAGATACTGCCCCGGGGGAGGTGATTTGCTAACCTGGGATCCTTTTACATAGAACACATCTATAGATCCATATCCTGCTTGCCAGGCTCTGCTATAGCAAGCAGCTATTCTAGCAGCCTCCTCTATAGATCTATTGGTATATTCCTTGTCTGTGAAGAGGATCACAGCAGATCCTCCCTGTATATCCGCATGTAGAAAGATATAGTCATCCCTTAAATATTTCTTCACAACCCTCTCATTTTGATCAGCATCCATACCACCTATAGCTAGCAGGCCCTCCGAGGTTATGATCCAATGATATCTTTCAAACCACTCCCTCCTCCTAAGGCTTCTAATAGCTTCGATAGCCCTTCTCCTCTCGATCTCAGCATATATCTTCCTAGCCTCCTCCTCAAGTCGAGCGATCTCCTCGGAACCCCTTGAGATCCTCTTCTCAAGCTCCGCAACCTTCTTCCTAATCTGGATATAGTTCTCCATAAAGGATAGTCTGGGGTCAAACCTATATTTGAGGCTCCCAACCTCGATCTCCAGTGTATCCCCTCTCACATGGGCCACATCGTCTGGAACCCCCATGCATTCTCTTGACTTCCTTCTAACACATTCAAAGAGCTCTTCTAATGGCTGGTAATTCTGGTTTACATACTCCAGGATCCTCTCCATAGCTTTAAGCCTCTCACTAGCCTCTGCTATCTGGGATCTCAGCTTCTCAATCCCTCTCTCAATTCTCAAGAGCTCCGGAGGCTTTTCCTGTGTTATTAAAGCTTTGGCATGGGCGTAGAATACATCTATAGCCTCGTTGAAGCTCGAGAGTCTCTTAAAGGTATATCCAGCAGAGATCATGTGCCTTGGCTCAAATGGATAGAAACCGTATAGGGATCCGCTCGGATCTACTACAATACCAGGGGTAGGCGATTTCTTAACATCCTCTATAAAGCTAATAGCATCATCTATAATTTTTCTAACAGAGCTAACACCCAGATCCGCTGGTCTAGCATCTTTCCTAATCCCCAGCCTATAGATGATCTCTTCAGCCACATCAGGGGGTATGTTGGCACCAGTTATAATCCCCCTCACAATGTCATAGCCCCTAATCACACCTTCAATCAGCTTCAAGGGATCCTGGGTGCATATGCTTGGCAGGCTTGGTGGGTATTGATATCTACCCCCGATCCTCACCTCTCTATCCTTAGCAACAAGCCTTCTATTTAGAGCCTTAACTATTCCCTCGCTATTAACCAGAGCAAGCACACCTCTAGGGATCAGCTCTACAACCAGCTTATACTCCTCCCCACCTCTACCCACACTAATCTCTACTATTCTCTCACACGGTCTTTGGAATATCCCTTTTATAGCTGTATCCCTGAGATACTTTCTAAACAGCATAGCCATGTGACCTAGCTCCTCACCCCTCTTTTCAATAGATCTACTAGTTATGTAGATGGCCTCTTCAGGAGCTATAAGGAGGTTTAACGGTTCTCCAGAGGATCTTCTGATCCTGAGGATTATCCGCTCATCTCCACCATATACATTATCTATATACCCATGTACAATGCTCTCAGCATTCTCCGATATCCATACAGCTATGTCTACCCATGTCATCGACTTTTTCATTTCAACCCAACTAAGTATGATCTGCAAGAGATAATAATATCCTAAGTGCTAGTCTTAAACCTATAGAGATCCCTTGATAAGGTGTGAAGCATATAGATAGCCAGGGTGGACATAAGGATGAAGCATTCTGGAGCATACTCTTCCTATATCCTGAATAGTTGGTTCCCAGCTACAGCTAGGCTTATAAAAAACATCTACTCCGATTATAGATGGAAACCTCGCCTCTCAATTCTTTCTAAGCAGAGGGCGAGGCTGACAGAAACGCCATAGGATGGTGGATCTTCACATGAAGATCAAGACCTCTCTAAAGGGATTTTACAGCCTATTCTTCCTAAGACTCCTCATAGGACTTGCAACAGGTATTTCATATTCAATATACAGGCTATACTATAGAGAGCCGCATATACCGAGCTTCGCAATAAGCACAGCCTTCATGCTGGCAGGGTTAGCTATATTCCATCTTATATATATAGTATATTCGAAGCCTCCGAGGGGGAAGGCTACACGCTATATACTAACCCAGATCGCTGCCCACTATATAGGCTCTATGATCCTTATAGTATAGTATAAACACTAAACCCATATAACCAGCTCCCAGAAATAAGGATAGATTTTTATTAAGCTCTATGGCTCCAAACCCTGCTCTGAGGGAGACCCTAACCTTTTATGATCGGGGAGAGCTCATCTATATCTTCTACTCCTCCGACTCTCTAGATCTGCTTCCGCTAGGATCGTTGCTAGCTTTGTCTTTATCTCTGGTAGCTTTGATTTCAAAGCATCTATATACCCCTGTTCTAGTTGGATCTGTGACAACACCTCCTTACCCTGGCTAGTTACAGAGAGCTTCTTACCCTGGCTAGATTCTAGGAGACCTACATATAGCATCGAGATTATATCTTCCCTCAGCTCCTTTGAAGTAGGTATACCGGCTATTTCTAAAAACCTATAACCTAGATCCACACCTGCCGAGCTCAGCTCCTTTATAACGTAGGAGAGACCCTTTTCAGTAACACTCCCAAGTTCTGATATTAAGTAGAGGACCTTCATAGCCCTCTTATTATTCTTAACACTTTCAAGCGCTATTACAGGTTTCGTCACTATTTTAAGCTCCTTGCTCTTAGTCTGTTGCGACACGCTACAACACCAAATATTAATAATGTTATTAGGGTATATGAGCTTCTAGCTATTACCCATTAAAACAGGCTAGATCAAAGGCTTCGAACATGTTATAAGTGAGGGCCTTGCCCTATTCGGCGGGGAGATTCGGATCGCTGCTATTAAAGCAGTGGATCAGAACGCGGATCATATGGTTGAATATGGACAAAAACGTGCATATAGTTCTCACAATCTGCCTTGAAATTAAAAGCTAGTGAGACCTTGCTTCTTGCTGTATCCTTGCAACCTCCTCCCTTAGTCCTCTCAATGATAGCTCTAGAAGCCTATTCTCTATCTTTCTACATACCTCGCTTTCTCTAATCTCCATATGCCTTTTAAGCGTGGGTTCGACTCTCATTATATCCTCTGGAGACTCGATCCCTCTAGATGTGAGCTCGAACCACTCTACGATCTGCCTTTTAGCTCTCTCCAATATGTCGTGGCCTATCCTTACCCCCTCATGTGGAAAGGCCACCATTTCTGGCTTGATGGATATTAGTTTCTCTAGTGATGAGAGGTACAGCTGATATCTAAATGGCGGAGGTGTTGTTGGGTATAGCAGATCCTCAGCAACTATGTATATACCTGCTGCATCTCCTACAAAGAGCACACCTAGATCCTCTGAGTATATGGATAGATGGTGGGAAGCGTGGCCCGGTGTGTGTATTATTTTCAGCCTTAACCTTCCTATAGAAACTTCTGATAAGTCCTGAAGCTCCCTAACATCTAGACCCGAGGCATCCTCAGGCTTGCCATAGATATCGCCAACGTCGCCTAGAAGCTCTCTAGATGCCTGCCAAAGCCTACTAGGATCTATAACATGTTTATAGCCAACAGGGTGCACCATAATAGGAGCCCTACCACCCAGCATCCTAGCAAGAGATGTAGCCCCTCCCCCATGGTCTAGATGCACATGTGTGAGGAGTATAGCTTCTATATCTCCTGGGGCGAAGCCCAACTCTATAATGCCGTTGAAAAGTCTCTCAGCAGAACATCTGGGCCCAGGATCTATAACAGCGACCCTCCTCTCAGGATCCACTATAATATATGTTTGAATATGCTGCTCACACCCAGAAGGCCCAGTCTCTATAGAGTATATATCTCTGGTGATCCTATGCCACGTCAAGAAAAACTCCTAGAATAAAATCGATGAACCAAATAATAAAAACAAAAACCATCGGCTTGATTAAGACTTTTAAAGAAACCTAGAATAGTAACCTGCAAGGCGAGCCAGGCGATATCCATAGATCAAACTTAATGAAGACCCAATGATTATCCAATATCTATGAAGGAGAACCATTCGATTATAAGCTAGAAATACGATTTAGCTGGATATAGCTATATCATTAAGGTGAATGTGGTTGTATAACGAATAGAGAATCATTTGTATCTTATATTTTAACGTTATAAGGCACTCTGAAAAACCCTATTGGGAAAACCTGTTGAGGGTAATGGAAGCATTGATCATGGTGCTGGCGCTGTTATATGTTGTAGCCTCGATATATTATATATCTAACGACTACATAAGGAGACTAGGTTCCACAACAAGTGATAATATACCAAATCTCAGCAACCTACCTAGAAACATAAGCGGCCAAGATCTATATCTCGTATATAGGGTAAATGGGTATGTAAACATGAATGGCATCATTATTAATGTAAATAATACACAGATGAGTCTCAATGCAAGGTATATAGAGGCTCCTATACTAGTTAACGCCACGGGAAATCAAACGAATGTTAATTCCACAGCCGAGGAGAAATACTACTCAGTAACAGCTAGCTCAGATCCTCTGATAATCTGGGCTTTAAGGAATCTTATAATGCTAACATATAATATAACAAATAGCAACTTCTCCATAGCCCAGGGTTGGAAGGCAAATAGCCCCAGCGATATCTTTGGAAACCTATCGCTCTTCAGAAAAGCTGGTAGCGGGGAATTAAGGGGCATCTCCAACGTGTCTATTAGATATACTGAATATATATTTAATAGCGATAAGGACACTGTTATAGTGTGGATCGATAGAGAGAGAGGTATCCCACTGCTATGTAGAATCAACACATCATGGGCAAATCTCGAGATAAGGCTTTCATACGCCTCATAGAGAATTTATTTCTCTTGAAATGGTGTTTATATGTTACTAGGTCTCATATGGTTTATACTATATCATAGACATAGTCATGGATCTCTAGAGCTATCTCGGGAAGCTCTCCCCTCCTAACAGCCTCCACGATCTTTTCCCTTGATGGGTTCCCCTTATCATCTCTATATATAGGCTCTCCCCTCTCATCTACATAGTATATAGCACCTAGTATATCTCTAGCCGTTTTCGGGTTTTTGTCCGCTACTGAAAAGAGTACTCTGGCCGGATGCTGTATATATAATGGGCAGAGTATGTGCCTCCTTAATATATCCATGATGAGAGGTGCCTTTGATCTATCGAATCTAGGTGCATATGCTTTGATCTTTCTGAGGATTGTGCTTCTATCATCTATACCAAGGATCTTGGAGATCCTCTCTGCAGCCTCTTCATAGCTGATCCTATTTATATAGTCAGGATACCTTCCATAGGTATCTGAGAGAACCTCCTTCACCTCAGCAGCCCTTTTCAACAGCTGCTCCACCTCCCTAGGATCGGCTCCTCTGATTATCTCAACAACTACATTAGCATCCAGCCTCAGTGGATATGCAAGTGCCTGGGCAACTCTATCCACAGCCTGGTCCCTCTCATCGGGAGGTAGATATTTATCCGCTAGAATCGATGCTATGAGCCTTATAGATGCTATCCTATCGAAATCCTCGAAGAACTCTCTAGTCCACTCATTATGGGCCTCCCACACCTTCTCAAAAATCTCTCTTGAAAGCCTGGTGCCAGCCTTAACCTCGAACCAATCCCTTGCTGGGAGAACACCATCTCTAGTTAGTGCTGGCATCTTTATCCACCCATCCCTAGTCACCCTGGCTTCTCTATTAAAGAGTGTCCAGAGCCATGTGACGAATATTCTATATGTTGCAACGTCGTTCATAAACCTCACACATCTCCCAGGGAATAGCTTGTAGTCGTCTATAGCTGCTGCGAGATTCCCGTTGAGGACTTGGAAGCCATAGTTGGCTGCCATGTAGAATGCATGCTGAACACTCTCAATAGTTATCTCGCCCTCCGGTATGTCGTATAGAGCCTCCCAGAGATCTCTACCTAATATTTGGTAGAGCTTTTCAGGGGCATCTAGATCCTCCTTCGCTATAACCATCGGGGTTATCTCGCCACCCTCATCCATAAGCCCGAGCCTTGCGAAGAGAAGCCTCTCATCCCTTGTGAGACCACTAGTCACGGTAGGGGCTACGGGCTTTCCATCAACATATACCCACTCTTCTCTAGCGTTAACAGCCTCCTGAAGCTTATCAACTGGGATTTTGAGGGGCCATGTGCCTGCCTCTACATATCTCTTATCGGGGCTTGCCACCCAGCTCTGTCTATAGAGGTCATAGAGTCTTCCCTTGAACTTACCCTCGAGGATCTCCCTCAATGTTAATCTCTTCTCAGGCTTCCTATCGGTTACAAATATCAATCCTATCAGCCTCTCTCTAAGCTTGTCGAGAACCATGGCCCTCAGAGTAACGGGGTTATGTCTTGCCCTTCCATATGGGTCTGTATCTTGGTATAGCATGACAGCTGCCATACCACCTATAGCCCCGCTATTTGTCAGCTCACCCTTCTCGTTGAGTCCCGAGAGCAGCATCATGACCGCGTTATACCTCTGATAAGCCATCATATGGGGAGATACCATGCCCATGAGAACATTATTCTGGGGATCTGGTAGAACCCTCTCATCCTTCCACATCTCTATGAGAGAGGCCGTGTAGTCCCATCTACCCACGTTAAGCCCTATTAACCAGTATCTCCATATCCAGAGCACTATCGGGAGATACCTACCAAGAGAAGCCTCCTCATACAGGGCTTTGAACTTAATTATGCTTCCAGGCCTCTCAGCCCCTAGAGCCTGTTCAAGCCTCCAGAATAGCCTCGCTATTATAAAGGCTTCTAGGGGTGACTGTATCTTTGGCACATAGAAGTAGATCCTCCTACCGATCTTTCTAAGGGATTCATAGTTATTAACAACGTGGATCGCTGCATCAACGATGAAAGAATATGCAGGCCCGCCATTAACCCTAACATGCTGTGTCACTAGATGTATCCCGGGGATCCTGTGGAAGCTCACAGGCCACTTCTCAATAGGCTTTTCAACTCTATATCTCCTCTCAACACCCCTTTTAACAGCGATCGCCTCAAAGATCTCTCCAGACAATATCCTCTTCTCATTATCCCTCGAAGCCCACAACCCTATGGGCTCACTCTCAGAAACACCATAAGGCCTATAGTCAGGGGGTGCTGCATCCTCATTATCAGGGCCCATTATTGATACCACATCGGCATTGATCTGCTTTATAGCCATATCAAGAGGATGCCAAGGCCCGGTCAGCTCTAAACCAGGATTCTTTAGGGGATGAACCTCTGGGGGTATGGGTTCGTGCTCGTTAAGCCTCCACGCAGGTTCCCTACCTAGAAGATTGTTTATAAGCCCCTCTACTATCTCCCTATAAGTTAGAACCCTTCCATCAACAGGATCCTCGAACTTTTCCTCCCACCTGGGAAAGCTGTATTTCTCCCTAACACTAGCCCTCGAATCCAGGATCCTCCTACGCTGTCTAAGAGCTTCCCTTACAAGGGGCCCAAGCTCCATGTGAAGGGATCCTATGAGGGTCTCTACATATACAGGCCTGCCATTTATAACCCTCGGCTCTAGTAAATGAGGGAATCTTAGAGCCTCCTCGCTAAATGTTACAGAAACTTCTAATCCTATGTTGCCACCCGAACCCGATTAGGTTTCAAAGGTAATATATTTTTTAGATTAGGAGCGCGTTAATAGCCTATCTGACCTCTTCCCTAGAGGGTGAGGCTTTCAGCTATAATGGCTTAGCTTTCTAAGGTGTGAGAGCTATATTTAACACCATTTAATCCATAGAATTTGGTGATTGTATGAGTGGTGAACGAGGGCTAGATAGATCTGTGTTTTTTAAGGATAGAGTGAGGGTTGTAGATCCAGAGGAGATAGGGGGCTTTAGATCCCTTTTACATGTTATGGGCGAAACAGCATATCAGGGTAGGAGGCTTGGGGAGGTTTTCATGATTGTAGAGAGGATGCTGAGAGATCCAGAGGTCACGATCTACATGGGTCTCGCGGGATCTATGGCTACTGCTGGTATGTGGGGTATAGTTAGGTGGATGATCGAAAGGAGATATATAGATGTGCTTGTATCAACAGGAGCTAATGTCTCCGAAGATATCTATGCTGGAATGGGCTTTCCCTATGGCAGGGGTTCTCCCTGTGTTGATGATAGCCTCCTACTCAAATATAGGATCGATAGGTTCTATGATGTATATGCTGATGAATATCTATATAGGGAGATGGAGAAGCTGATCAAGGAGTTTATAAGGGATCTGCCCAAGGATTATATATACTCATCAGCGGAATTCTTATATCTACTTGGTGCCAGGCTATCGAAGCTTGGAATAGCGTCTATAGCGACGTCAGCATATAAGAGCTCAGTACCGATATTCGTCCCAGCTATAGTAGATTCAGGCTATGGAATAGCATCCCTACAAGCCCTCAGACAGTATGGGAAGAGAGCTATCATAGATCAGTTCAAGGACTTCGAGCAAATGGTTGAGATAGCCCTTAGATCAAGGGCTACAGGCGTTATATATATAGGAGGGGGGGTTCCAACAGATATTACACAGCTAGTAGCAGTTGCAAAAGCCTTGATAGAGGAGACTGAAAAGGGAGTCGAGACTGCAAAGCCACATAAATATGCTGTTAAGATAACCACAGACCTACCACAATGGGGTGGGCTCAGCGGGGCAACACTTGAGGAGGCTGTAAGCTGGGGAAAGGTTGAGGCCACGAACTCTTCGATGGTAAACGTAGATGCCACAATAGCTCTACCTCTAATAGCTGCTGGGATTAAAGAGGCTGGGATCTCTAGGAAGGGCATAGATCTCACATGGGTTTTTGAGGGAGTAGCAAGGTATGAAGATAAAATCTAGTGAAGAGCTTGAGTCCTTTCTGACAAGCCACAATATATATAAATATAACTATATCGATGGATCCATGGTTACGAGACATCACGTGGAGCAAATATTAGATGCCATGAGAAGGGGAGCTCGATATATAGAGACAACCCTGGATCTTGGGTTGAGCAGAGCACAGATAGAGATCAGAGGCGAGAGCATCATCATAGATGGTTTAGAGATCAGCGTAAAGGAGCTGGAGAGAAGGGTTGAAGAGGGTTTTCTATACAAACTCATAGGAGGGGATATAGTTAGGATGGACATGTTTAAAGATAGTAATTACTATAAGCTAAAGCCAGTCGCCATAGATAAAGCCCCGACTATCGAGATAAACGGTGTGCAGATGCACAGAACAATAGGAAAGGATCCTTGGAGCGATGCGAGAGACAAGGTAAGGGCTCTTGGAAGGGTCAGGGGGCTAAGGGTTCTCGAGATAGGAACTGGCCTCGGCTATTCAGCATCCCACCTAATCCTCTTAGGCGCTTCGGAAGTGATCTCTATAGAGAAGGATCTAAATGTGCTCCAGCTAGCATCGGCAAATCCCTGGTCAAAGATGCTGGAGAATCCAAGGATCAAAATAGTGGTTGGAGACGCATATAACCTGGTAGAGGATCTCTGCAGCGAATGCTTTGAAAAAATATTCCACGACCCGCCAAGGATAAGCATAGCTGAGGAGCTATACAGCTCTGAATTCTACAGAGAGCTCTACAGAATCTTAAGAAGTAATGGAAAGCTATTCCACTATACAGGAGAGCCTGGAAAACACTCTAATATAAGCTATTTGAAGGGGATAAAGAGGAGGTTAGAGGAGGCGGGCTTTTACAAAGTATTATGGATCAATGATGCAAAGGGCTTCATAGCTTTTAAACCCTAGCATATCCTTCAAATAGCTTTACCCATTTATATAGCTTAGATCCGATCTATGCTTATATGGCGCCGGGGGCGGGATTCGAACCCGCGCGGGGTTTCCCCCACCGGCTTTCGGGTGGGGGTGTCTCCAGGCCGGCCCCTTAGGCCGCTCGGGCACCCCGGCTCCTCTATAGATATTGTGATGGGACTTTTATCCTTGTTCCCTCTTTCTGATCTGGATTATATCTCCAAGCGTTAGATCTGCGAATACCTGCTTCGGAGCCTTACTCTCTTCAAGCTCTTGATCTACGGATGGAACCACTAGTTGTATCTTCAATACATTCTCGATTCTTCTAGCTAGGTCTATTGGTGGTACGAGTCTCCCACTCTCTATTCTCTTAACTATATTTTCACTCTCCTTTATCATATTAGCCAGATCCCTTGTTGATAGACCCATGGCTTCTCTAGCTCTTCTTATTTTCTCGCTATAGTCTTTAACGATCTCGTACCTCTCGATCTTCTCCTTTCTAGGTTTCAACTGCTGCATAGACCCTACACGGGGCTGGGGCTTTTGCATAGATGTAGATGCTTTAGCCTTATCATCCTGTCTAGCTCTCGATGCTCTGCCTACTGTGTATCTGGCATAGCAGCTTGGACATAGTCTCAAAACAGCACCCTCTATTTTAACCTCGACAGACGCCCTCAAAGATATTTCTTTACCGCACATCTCACAAGATATGTTCCTCACACTCGTCCATAGCCACCGAATAGTATATAGCCTGATAGGCATATATCTTTCAATTCTATAGTAGATCAGTTTTGCTTCTATAATTAATTATGTTTAGGGATATTCAAACGTGGGCCTGATTTTTGATCTATAGTTATAATGACAACTACACTCGTTATAGCCCCCAAAAGCCTCACTCTTTTAGGGCGGGAATGAAGATTTATAAAATGTATCATATCCGCTTGTCCCTCGATGGTCATTGATTATCGCTGGTATTCATTTGTTTGAGTTGCTTTGCTTTTTGATCCACAGGGTTTCTAGCCCTGTGGCATCGAGAGCTTCCTCATCCCCACAGGGATCTTGGGATCTCTATGGGTTCATTGGTGGCTGTTGAGCCCAGCGGAAAGGGGCTCCCATCTATGCTTAAGAACTCGAAGCCCTTCTGGGTAGGGCCCTCATACAGGGCTTCGAGGGCTTTTAAATAGATGTTGATCAATGCTGCTACCTCCTTATGCCTATTCTATTATAGCCTTATGTATTGGGCAGATCTTAGATGTGTTTCTGGGATCTACCATCAATACTGGCACACTGTATTCCCTAGCCTTATCTATTATCGCATTCAGCTCACCCTTCAATGTATTCTGATATATCCTATGCCTCAACTGTCTATCCCTATACCTAGCGATCATGATCCTTATATCATCTCCAGTATATAGTGGGATGGGATATTTGGATAGATATTCCTTAGCTCTCGATACCTTCCATTCCTCAGGATATAATGATTTTCGATGATTTTTCTAGATGCGTGGGGAAGCACATTTTCAAGCACCTCGCTATATATATTAACGATCTCTTCTAATGTCCTGAATTCTCTCCTAGATAGCTGCTTTGAGGGTATAACAGCGGTTCTACCAACAAAGATCCTCTCTTCTGGCTTTGCAACCCACATCCACCTCTTATCCCTCTTTCTCTTTCCCCTAGCCATTATCCCTAGACTCTCTTTGTCCCTAAACCTCCACTCAAACCATTAATCAATAATATAAAAAGATTTCTACCATCATGAAAAAGGATACAGCCCCGAGATCCCCGAAGGGAGGGGGTATAGGTAACGTCGAGACACCAGCAAAAGATCTTATATAGAATTGAAAGTGGAGAAGGTCAGCTCCCACAATAAACCTATATATCTCAACATTATAGCTAGCCGGTATTTTTATAAGTTTCTCTACAGTATATTAGAATAGAAGTTGATATATATGACAATCGAGATCCCCGTTGAGTGGAGGAAATTCAGATATAGAGGTAAGACCCTTGAGGAGCTCCTAGAAATGCCCATGGACGAGCTTATAAACTTGCTCCCTGCAAGGGCTAGGAGGAGCCTTAGAAGAGGCTTTACCGAGGCTCAGAAGAAGCTCATAGAGAAGATTATGAAGGCAAGGAGACTAGCAGAGAGCGGTAAGAAGGTTGTGATCAAGACTCATGTGAGAGATCTAATAATACTGCCATACATGGTGGGTTTAACATTCGCTGTATACAATGGTAAGGAGTATGTAACATTCACAGTTACACCTGAAATGATAGGCCACTACCTAGGGGAGTACTCGATAACAACTAAGAAGGTTGAACATGGAGAGCCGGGGCTCAAGGCTACGAGGAGTAGCCTCTTCGTTGCAATGAAATAAACATAGCATGTAAAATTTACATTTAGAAATCAAGGTCTTTTATTTCCTCAATCCACAATTGAATAGGTTGGTGAATTATAGATTGCGAACCCCCAATGTTGTTAAGCCATGCAGAGTTATAGCTATAGTGAGTGGTGGTCCCGACAGCTTCTGCTACTTAGCTAGATGGCTCTCTATGGGATGCGATGCCCATGTGCTCTCCTTCAACTACGGTCAGAAAGGCTCTAAAGAACTTGATGTTGCTAAGAGGATTGTTGAGAACCTCATACCCATAGCCCGTGAGAGGGGATGGGGAAGGGTTGTAGAGCATAGGGTAGTTAATGTTACCTTTATGAGGGATCTGTGGAGGGGTAGCCAGCTAACAGATGAAGCAGTTGAGGTTGAGGAAAGCTATGCCCCAAGCGTTGTGGTGCCTATAAGGAATGTGGTTATGCTCTCCATAGCAGTGGCATATGCCTATACTGTGAAGGCTCTATCTAAGGAGAATGTATATGTGATATATGGAGCCCAGTACAACGATATAAAGCCTAGGGAAGACACGTGGGAACCTCTATACCCAGATTGCTCCCCTGAATGTATAGAGGTGCTCCAAACAGCCTTTGGGATATGCCACTTCAGAGGCGAGAGGGGGATCGAGATTTGGAGCCCGAGTAGAGAGGGGCTTAGAAAGCACGAAAACCTAAAGAGCTGCTACAAACTAGTAGGAGATCTCATATACGAGACCTGGAGCTGCTATCTAAGCGGAGAATACCACTGCGGTAAATGTGAAAGCTGTTTAAACAGAGCCAGAGCTTTAAAAGAAGCTGGGATCCCCGATAAAACGATCTATACCACTAAGCCTCAAGAAACTGTTTTTGGGTTTCATAAAAGTTTATAATGGTTGATATATCATTTTATAGAGCGATTTTGCTGAAGATCCTTGAGCTTGTCAGGGCATATTCCGTGCCTATCAGGGGTGATAGGGTTTGGGGGCTGATAACATGGTATGTTAAGGCTCTTCAGAATGCTATAGATATGATCTGGGATAATATCAGGTGGAGATATTGCTTCCAAGAGCTCATTAGAAGGGATGGGAAGCTGATCACTAATATGGGTTGGAAGGTGAGGATCCCAATAATTCCGAGGGATAGGGCTTTTAAGAAAAGGCTTAGAGAAGAGCTTATGAAGGATAACCCCTACGCAGCATTGGGTAGACGATGTTATAAGGACAGCCTACTCGATTATGGAGAATTGGAGGAAGAGGAACTATAGAACACCGTGGAGGAGGATTCATAGGAGGATGTCAGAGGTTGCATTAACAGCCCTTGTGGATCCTAGCAACACATCTAGAAAATGCCCCAGATGCGGGTATGTTGTGGAGACCCAAGAGGGGCATATCTTCGAATGCCCTAAGTGTAAGTTGAAAATAAATAGACGTAAGGTTACATCTATAAACATTAGGAGGAGATATCTAGAAGGCAAGAGGAGAGGGAAGAGGAAACCCAATATGCGGGGTTTCCCCACAGCAATGAACCTGAGATCTCTATGAAGGTGGAGCTGTGGGTAGGGGTCGCCCAAAGCGGGTGGAGCCCAACGATATGGATCCCGATGAAAAGGGGATCCTGGGGGCTTTGAAGCCAAGGGAAGAGGGCTTGACAAAAACCAAGCCCAATGAAACCCGAACCCCGTTTTAGATGGTATGTTATCGAAGCTTAGAGAGCAAGGAAGATCCTGGAAGAGCATAGTAGGGTATTGTAGGAGCACGGTAGGATGCTGCAGGAACATGGTAGGGCTTTAGTGGAGCTTAAGGTCATCGTTGGATCTATGGGTAAGAGGTGGGGTAGGAATCTTGAGAGATAAGGTTATACAAGGGTATATTTATATGTTGCTGGGTTGATATTAGCGTTGGCAAACCTCGCCCTTTAAGGCGGGGAGGAGGTCAGGTCTCCTCTTCCTCGACAGCCTGATGCTCCTTATTAGCTTGCCAAAGTCTATAGACCTAGTCTTCTCGGCTATGTCCCTCCAGAATCTTACCTCGGATAGAATCTCGTTAGACCATGCATTGAACAACTCCTCGAACTCCTCAACTTTTTCGAGCTTCATAGCGTAGTCCACCAGTCTCTCCTTAACATCTTGGAGGAGCCCCTCGATCCTACGCCTCGCCTCGGCCTGAGGATCCGCTCCCCTAACTTCATGTTTGGCAATATAGGATTTTAGTAGCTGCTCGAACTCATCGAGATCAACCCTCCCACCCCTCACACATTGGCTGAGCACCTCATCAATTATTATGTAGAAGTCCTCTGCCGGCAGATCGGGCTTTAACCGCCTTGCCACACTTAACCCCCTCTTAAAAACGTTAATCATATCAATAGATATTAGATTACTTCTCCCGGAGCTTCCTCAAAAATTCCTCGTACCCCGGTAGGGTGCTAAGCCTAGCGGGACTAACATCCAACACCACAAGGAGATGCGACATGTTCCCATCTATATCCTACAAATAATGTTGAAGCTTAAAAACGGCTAAACATTACATGATATCGTGACGACATAGCACATTTCATAGGTGTTCTGTCTCGTTTATATGACCTATCGGGGTTAAGCGAGGGAGACGTAAGATATAGATCGTGTAATCTCAGGTAGTGAGAAGGGGTCGGATTTCATAGGGTTTTATTAACCCTCGTCCTCATACCCCTTGATCTCCTCTCCATGCCTAGATAAGTGAGCATAGGCTCTTGGTTACAACGTGGGGAGTTTCATCGAGCTCATCTCCTACATCATATTGTTCATAGACTTCATCGTAGGGCCCTCTTCTATACAATAAATATCACCACAGAAGCTTATGAATTTCCCTACTATTTATACCACGTAGAGCAGATAATAGGTAAAGTTGCGCAGTGCTAGAGATCAAAATGTTGAAGATTTTATAGGGCATCGTAATTCAGCAATTGAATTCTTTCATAAAGGGCTGGCTAAGATTGATGGAGATCCTGCCCAGGCCTCAGAAAAGCTATATAAATCTGTTGAGGAGAGTGTAAAGGCCCTAGCCATATACTACGATCTCAGGGACGTGCTCGATAGGGTTAGGGATAGGGGGAGGTGGTCTGTGAGAGATCTTGAAGACGCTGTTGTGAGATTGAGTAAGATATTAGGTGAGTGGCTCAGAAGAGCTTGGGAGGCAGCCTATTATCTCCATGTAGAGGGCTTTCATGAGAGGAGGCTGGGCTCTGCTGGCGTGAGGGAGAGAGTAGGCGACGTGGAGAGGGTTATAGAGGAAATCAAGAAAATTATTCCGTGAATTTCACTATGTGGCTTGTTTCTTTATCTGACCATCTCCCCCATCCTGAAGGGCGAGGCTTTCAGTTGTAGCAAGAATAATTTTTCGGGTTTTTGAAACTCTAATGAGGTTTATAAGTATTTATAGGACATCCTTAGTGGGAAAATGATTTGGAGGATCCTCAAGACCTATCTGGGAAGGAGGTTAAGATAGATGTCATGGTTGGGCGGAGGTGTCTGAGGATCTTGGTTAATGATCCCATGCCTGTGGTGAGGTATCACCTGCCTGCAGGAGATCCGAAGCCTTATGTGAGTATCAAGGAGAACGTTGTGAGAATCTCTCTAGATGGCTATGAGAGATCCCTTGAATTTAGTATGTTGGGAGATAGGCTATTGATATCCACAGATCTTAGGCCTTGGGAACACATCTTGGGACTTGGTGAGAAGGCCCTTCCCTTAGATAGGAGGAGGAGAAGGATTGCTATGTGGAATTACGATAACTGGGGGTATCAGGAAGGCGTTGATCCTCTGTATATATCGATACCATTTGCTATGATGATATCTAGGGAAAAGGCCTTCGGAATCTTTGTGAATAGCCCTGGCTATCTAGTATTCGATATGGGAGTCTCCGAATATGATAAGGTATTGATAGATGTTTGGGACACCTCAGTAGAGGTATATGCGATACTGGGAACACCTAAAGAAGTTCTAGAGGTATACACATCAATCACTGGGAGACCTTTCATACCGCCTCGGTGGGCCCTTGGCCATCAGATCAGCAGGTACTCATACTACCCACAGGATCTTGTTATCGAGATAGTTGATAGAGTGTTAGAATATGCTCCTCTAGATGCCGTCTACCTCGATATAGATTATATGGATAGCTATAAGATCTTCACATGGGATCCTAAGAGATTCCCTGATCCCAGAAAACTTTCTGAGGAGCTCCACAGAAGAGGGGTTAGGCTAATAACTATAATAGATCCCTATGTGAAGATCGAGCCTGAATATGATGTTTTCAGAGAATCCCTGGATCTCCTTGTGAGAAGGGCGTCAGGAGAACTATATATATCCAGAGGATGGCCTGGCTATTCTGGGATTCCAGATTTCTTTAACAAGGAGACGAGGGATTGGTGGGCCTCTAAAATAGAGAGGTGGGCTAGGAAGTATGGGGTTGATGGGATATGGCTCGATATGAACGAGCCCACAGTCTTCAACATAAGACCACCTGTGAAGCCTATGACCAAGAGCATCTTTCAAGCTTTGGAAGATTTGTTGGCTACACTATCGGAAGCAGTTGAAAGGGTTAGGGCTGTAAATAGATATCCAGTACTGCTTAAAAGGCCTGAGGATATGCTAGACAGATCTTTGGAGGCTGATGCAGTACATAGGCTAGACGATAGGAGGATTCTGAGCCATTGGAGGGTTAGAAATGCATACCCCCTCTTCCAAGCCATGGCAACCTATGAGGGGCTTAAAAGAGTTGTTGAAAAGCCCTTCATACTTTCAAGAGCTGGGTATCCTGGGATCCAGAGCTACGCAGCTGTGTGGACGGGCGATAACATAGGTTCTTGGGAACATCTTAAGCTCTCGATCAAAATGATCCTAGCCCTCTCCATCTCAGGCATAGCCTGGGCTGGAGTCGATATAGGGGGGTTCGTAGGGCACACAGACCCTGAGCTCTTAGCTAGGTGGTACCAAGTCTGCGCCCTATTCCCACTATATAGGGTTCACAAGATGAAAGGAGGATCCGACTCTGAGATCTTTGCACTTCCGCCAAAGTATAGAGAGATGGCTATAAAGGCTATAAAGCTGAGATATAGCTTGATACCATATCTATGGCACCTAGCATGGGAGGCACATCTAACAGGGCTCCCCATAGTAAGGCCCCTCGCCCTCGAATTCCCAGAAGATGATGAAGCCTATAGCATAGACGATCAATACATGGTTGGCCCAAACCTTCTCTACGCACCTATAGTCGAGAAGGGAGCCAAGGGAAGAGAGATATACCTGCCTCGGGGTATTTGGAGAAGCTTCTGGAGAGATCTAGAGATTGAGGGTCCCAAATGGATCTACTCAGAGGAGGACATGCCCCTATACATAAGATCAGGATCCGCGATACCCACCTCCGAAGGACTTATGATATATGGCAGGGGAAGCTGGAAGATCTACCAAGGGGAGAATGGCGAAGCTATAGAGATCTCGAGAGAAGAGGATCACATAAAAATCGTAGGAGAAGCTGAGACTCCTAATAAGATTCTACTGCTTGGAGAGAAAATTAGAGGGGCAAGAATAGAGGATATAGACATTGAGGTAAGAGTAGAAGAGCCATGGAGGTCATGGATAATAATCCCTAAGACGGTTAAAAAACACCTTACAGTAGAAATCCATTAAGTAATAAACAAAATTAGTAAACAATAAAAATTATATTAAACTCCTGACTTTTGATCCTAAGATATAAACTCGTTTAACACAACACGATCTGCTGGAACATACTAGCTCAATAATAATGATAGGATCTTCTCGATATGGCCAAATGACACACATAGAGATCGAAACCTGTACTTTGCAAAGATACCGAGCCATACGTCATAGGTTAGAGAAGCCATGTATCCCGGTTTGCGGATAGCTCTGGATATTGAGAAGCGAAGCTGTAAGTAGACTGGGAGAAGAAATTGAGATAGGATGAACCATCTTCAAAATATCAAAACAATAGGCACGAGCTTACCTCTCATCTATCTCTGGGTCTTCATCTGATTAAGGTTCGGGGCTACCACAGATTCGCCATCTCTGCATCGAAGAGACTAATGGTTATAGTGTTTAGAAGTATGTGCTAACTATCCACGCTAGCTGTAAAATGAGTAAATCACGATAAAGTTAACGGGTCTCTAGGTATTATATAGAATGGTTTTTACTTCATATTCGAGCGCCTTCTTGTCAACTGATACCGAGTATGGCTTTGGAGATGGTGGTAGCGATCTCTTGTGCTCTGTATCCAAGTATCTTTTAATTATGGAGGCTCCTATATGCAGATCTATTCCGAGGGCTTTCGAAGCCTCGGCTAGCTTGTATCCCCTGTCAAAGACCAAGTAGAAGATCTGGTCTATGATCTCGTAGTCGGCTGGGAGCTCATCTCTCGCCCTATGCCCAGGATATAGCTGGGGTGATGAGGGCTTCGCATATATCCTCTCTGGCAGACCTAGCCTCCTACCCAGTTCTCTGACCTGTGTTTTGTAGAGGTGGGGTATTACCAGGAAATCGGAGGCTCCATCCCCGTATTTCGTGTAGTATCCGAGGAGCATCTCGCTCCTATCGGATGTGCCTGCTACCAAGAGGTTTTCTAGGTTTGCATGTAGATATAGAAGGGACATCCTAATCCTTGCCCTTAGATTCGCCAAGGCTATTCTGGTTGAGGGGTTCTCCTGAACATCGGCAGATCTCTTATACTCTTCGACGATCCCATCTATATTTATAACCTTATATCTAATGCCCAGCTTCTCTGCAAGCCATATAGAGTCTTCAACATCCTGCCTGGGTGTGAAGCTTGTGGGCATTATAAGCCCCAGCACCCTTTCAGATCCTAGAGCCCTCACCAAAAGGGATAGGGTTACAGAGCTGTCAACACCCCCACTAAGGCCTACCACCACCCCGGAGGCTCCTGACCTCTCTACATAGCTCTTGACAAAGCCTACTATCTCACCCACAACCTGGTCCCAGTCTAGGTTGAGGAGCTGCTTCAGAACTTCCATGTGCCCCCCACCGGTCTAAATGGCTTCTTAATAGCTTATATTATATAGTTCGGTAAATCCATAAATATTACAGCCATTGAGGCAGCGCTTCTAGTTTGGTTTAGTAATCATATGTAAACCTTTCATATATATATTCGATATGTTGGAGAATTTACACAAAAAAGCTGGAATCTATATCCATCCTCTCAGCTTCATCGCATTATAGACCCTCTCAACAGCCATTGTCTGTGCAGCAGTCCTGGGATCTATATCGCTTCTTCTGCTAAGATAGCTGTAGAAGGAGTTGAAGGCCTCAGCCATTTTATCCTCAAGCTTTCTTCTAGCATCTTCCTCAGCTAGCCACCCGCCCATTCTATTATTAACCCACTCGATCCAGCTGGCAGTTACACCTCCAGCGTTTGCTAATATATCTGGTACTATGAAGATCCCCCTTTTAAACAATATCTCATCTGCCTCAGGCGTTGTGGGGCCATTAGCTCCCTCAACGATCATCTTAGCCCTTATCTTCGGCGCATTATCAGCCGTTATAACGTTCTCTAGGGCTGCTGGCACCAGGATATCTACATCTAAGGTGAGCAGCTCGTCATTTGAGATCTTCTTTGCATCTTGATAGTGGATCACGCTCCCCCTCTCGCCCTTAACCTTCATGACATCCTCGATCTTGAGGCCCTTAGAATTATATATTCCTCCGCTTGTGTCGCTCACAGCCACTACTCTGGCGCCCCACATGCTTAGATAATAAGCAGCATAGGATCCAACATTTCCAAATCCCTGGACGGCAACACTCTTACCCTCGAGCCCGCCTAGGAGGCGCTTAGCAGCCTCCCTAGCAACTGTGGCAACGCCAAGACCTGTAGCTATGATCCTCGTGTTTAGACCTCCTAGGAGAGGGGGCTTGCTAGTAACAACCCCAAATATGTTTGCACCGGCTATTTTGTAGTACTCGTCAACATACCATGCCATGGTCTGGGGATTTGTATATACATCTGGAGCAGGTATATCCAGATCTTCTCCAACGAATCTGGCTAGCACCGCAAAATACCCCCTGCTGAGCTCCTCAAGCTCTCTAGGACTCAGCCTTCTGGGATCTACCTTCACAGCCCCCTTACCACCGCCGAATGGGAGTTGTAGGAGTGAGCATTTCCAGGTCATCCACATGGATAGAGCCATTACCTCGCCCATACTCGCCTCCGGATGGTACCTAACACCCCCCTTATAGGGTCCAAGAGCGCTGTTGTGCTGGGCTCTCCATCCTATGAAAACCCTTATCTTCCCATCATCCATCCTCACAGGGATCTTAACCTGGATAATCCTCTCATGGGTTTTCAGAGCTTCAAAGGCCTCCTCATCAAGGCCTAGAACATTAACGGCTTTTCTGAGCTGCATTACAGCAACTTCATAGGGATCGAGGGTTTTTTCCTCCAACCCCTTCACCATATTAAAAATCATACAAAGGAAAAAAGCTTGCCAACGCTGTTCACCTTCAATCAATTCGATCTAAAGATCCGTATTCATAGATCATTGTCCACAAGCTTATCCATATTATCCTCCGCGGGATACGCCTAACTTGGAAGCTTATGAGCCCTAGGATCAAAGCGGTGGTATATTTGATCATGTGCCACTTGCTCTGGAGCACAAACAATATAGTCGGCAGAAGCCTTGGCGAGCATCTAAACCCCCTTGTGATCGCCTCTATAAGGTGGATCATAGCTTCTATGGCATACCCGGCTATAATGGGTAGAAACGCTATATATGGTTTGAAAAGCTATATAGGGTTGAGATCAGCTGTCCTAGGCCTCTTAGGATTTGCCATCTTCAACATAGTTCTATACCAAGCCCTCGCATTGGCACCATCATCCCTCGTAGGACTTGCATATGGATTCACACCGATTGCGATAATAATAGTTGGTGCTATATTGAGAACCTCATATCCTAGATCAATACAGATCCTAGGATCTATACTATCATCGATCGGAGTCTTAACCCTCTTCCTATATAGAGGGTTATCTATCAGAGGGCTACAAGATCTCGCAGGCCTAGCCCTCGGCCTCATAACAAGCTTTATATGGGCAGTCTACACAGTGCTCCAGAAGAAGCTATACCCAGAAGGAGATCAAACAGCTCTCACATATGCATCCCTACTAATGGCGGTGGCGATATTGGGGCCATCTTCAGCCCCGTATATATATCTAGAGTTTCCGAGAATATCGAGACCAGAGATCCTCGCCCAGCTACTATGGATAGCTATACTACCAGGAGCACTGGCCTATTATATGTGGAACAAAGCAGTCTCTCTAGTGGGATCTGCCTCGGCAGCCCCCTTTTCTAACTTCCTACCAGTATTCACAGCAATACTAGGACACGTAATCCTGGGTGAGGAGCTAGGTATAGGGGATATCTTGGGAGGAGGACTAATAATAGCTGGCTCAGCGATCTCTATGTATGGAGGTAGTAGATATATACGCTCAGATGCTAAAGAGAAGGAAGTGTGAGCGATGAAGTGCTTAAGAAGAGATATTTATAGCTTTATCCATAATATTGTTTTAGGAGCAACATTGTTTGGGGCAATATATGGAGGATTTGGAGAAGACCTTAGAAAAGATCTTGGAAAAGAGATTGGATCTTCTAGAAGCAATGCTCATAAGACATCCAGAAGTGATCTATAACGCAATAGTAAAGATAACCCCTAGAATATCCTAGCAGCTAAGGAGGATGTTAAAAAGCTATAATTGTATCTCCCATTATCCATGATAAGATAAGAATCCTGAGAGAATAGTTGCAATAGCTAGGAACCTTGGGATCGAGATCTTCTATCCTAGGCTGAGCAAAGCCATAGGATAAACTAGAATTAACAAATTTAATAAAACAAATACTTATATACTTGACAACAGGGCAAGCCTCGTCCTTTAGGGCGGGGTATGTTTGTGTTTTTAAGCTTTCTAGGTAGATATCTATAGCTGTGATGAGGTCTATGTATAATGCTTTGATGGTTTGGGGGTTGATTTCTCGGCTGGGCACCCCGTTAGCGTGCCCCGATATCCCTAGGGGGGAGACCCCGAAGCGTACCCCCAACCCAATGATCTTGGAGATAGAAGCATTAATCCCCCACCAGAGGGCTAACACCCGAGACCCCATCATAAATAAGATGATCTTCTATAGAATTGAAAGATAGAATTGAAAGTTATTGTTGTGAGGATAAGGGCTCCAAATGCTGATAAGGCGATTGATATCGTCAAGAGCTGCGGGATCATTTTGTGTTCTGCAAGGTAGCCCACCATATATCCTCCAACTGCCGATGCTAATCCATAGACTAGGTGGTAGTATCCATAGGCAATAGCTTCTCTACCTCTTGCTAGATCCCCTACCACAGCTCTCTGTATACTATCCTCTATGGCTAGGACAACCCCTATTAATAGGAAGAACAGCTGGTTAACAGCGAATCCAAGTGCTATCATTGGTACCAGGGGGTAGTATATGTATATGGCTTTTATCCCAAGTCTATCATATAGCTCTCCAAGCGCTATTGAAGCCGTTATCTGTATAACCTGGATTGCTATGAAGTATATAGCCCCCAACACGGGATCTTCCCTCCCAACCCAGTATATTGCTATGAAAAGGGATACCAATCCCAGTGCGGGTGTTGAGACAGATATCACGTACCTCGTTAGGGGGCCCCTGAGGATCCCGAGGGAGATCCTCTTAGGGGATATTTCTATATCCTTGGGGTATATAGATCTGGTGTAGATCAGCATAGCTACGGAGATAAAGGAGAAGGTTGAGAGTGTGAGGAAGAGCATGGGTGAAAAACCATGTATATAGAGTATATATGCATCAATGGAGGGCCCAGCAACAGCTCCAACTTAGTCTAGCGCACCGTGGATGCCAAAGGCCCTTCCACTTCTACCCTCCTGAGCGATCCTGCTTAGAAGGGCATCTCTGGGCGGTGTTCTAAGCCCCCTAGCCATCCTCTCCATGACCGTGAAGATCGATGCGTAGATCCAGGCGGTCGCTATCGAGAGCATAGCTATCGAAAGCCCTGTGAGGACATAGCCTGAGATCGTTAGCCCCCATAGAAAACCATATCTAGAGGAGATCAAACCCGAGGCAAATCTAAGGAGATAGCTGAGAAACTCCCCAACCCCTCCTAAAAAGCCTACAAAGGCTAGATCAGCTCCTAGATATCCTAGATACTGTGGTAGCACAGATCTTGCCCCCCTCATATGTCATATCTGCAAACATACTTACAATACCGAAGAGAATCACTATCTTCATATATCTCTTTATTCTTATCAAACCTTTTACCAGGTGGCAATTAATAAGCTTAGATCTATCCTAATTATTTTTCTTAACAAATAATGTGGGGATCGTGGTGGGCGGCGAGATCCTGGTGCTCTCGGGGGAGGCCCTTTCCAAGATAGAGGATCAGAAGATCTCTAGATTGATCGAAGAGTATAGAGGATACCCTGGAGAGGGCTACTGCGAGCTCGAGGACGAGATCCTCGTATGTGTAGCTTCGATACCCCGGTTACGCGGAGAACCACTCTCAGGGCTTATCCTAGTTAGGACAATATCTGCTGTAGATCCTAGGGGTAATAGGGTTTACCTATATGTAGAAGGTGGCGAGACCATAAGCGCGGAGGATATAGCTGGGAGGAGAAGGTCTGTGGATGCTGCTGAGGTGTTTCAGGCTATGCTAGAATATATGTATAAGGAGTATAGAGGGGTTCTAGATGAGATAGAATCCACTATCGATAAGGTTGAAGAGATGGTTGAAAGGGAGGAGCTGGTGCCTGTTGCGAGGGAGATCTATAGGCTTAGAAAGACTTTGATAGACATTAGAAAAGGGCTTAGAAACTATATACAGATGTTGAGACAGCTTCACGGCGAGCAGATGTTTGCTAAATATGTGAAGAACCATGGGAGGCTCTTCGAGCTGATAGACGAGCTCTCAATAGGGCTTGAAACCATCGAGGTCTATAGAGAGATGCTCATAGGCATTAGAGAGACACATGCAACCCTAGTTGGGTTGAAGCTCAACGAGGTTGTTAAGAGACTCACAGCTATAACGCTTGTACTCATGATCCCTACCCTTATAGCATCGATCTATGGAATGAACTTCGACACATCGTATCCCTTAAACATGCCAGAGCTCTCGTGGAGCTTCGGATACATATATGCTCTAAGCCTCATGGTGATATCATCTATAGCAGGCTATCTAATACTAAAGGCAAGGGGGTGGTTCTAACTTTCAATTTTATAGTAGATCATCCAATCTATATAGTCCCTTTTTGATCTTACTCAGTTCTATAGTAGATCAGATTTACCGCAATGCTTATATGCTGACCTCCTCCCTAACCTCAATGGATAGGGCTTTCAGTGAAAAAAGATGATCTGCTATAAAATTGAAATCAGAATATATTTTTATTTACAATTGAAAGCCTCACCCTTCAGGGCGGGGATGGCTAATTCTTATTATCCTTCTAGGGTTTTGATTTTTTGGAGCCCGAGATGATGGACTCCTGGGGGATCTCTAGCCACCCCGACTGTCCCCCAAATGACAGATGTAAACCCAACTAGATGAGGGAACCGATGAACCGCCAGTAAAAGGGTGGGGGGAGGTCAGATAAATAGTGACCGGCGTATAGTTTAAAAGGGGGCTTCGATTTTAGCTATCTTTGCTATTCTGGAGCTCCTACGAGTTGGTAGATGAAGACTATTACGTATATATCATAGGCTCCTGGGACTGATGTTATCGCGCTCTTGAAGATCGCTGCTGGCTTGAAATACGTCATATTACCCATGTCAGCCGGATCCACAAAGTTACCGCCTGCACTGGGATCCGCTGAATAGAATATCGTGCCGGGGAATGCTGTGTATATTCCGTTAATCATGATTCTGAAGAGCAGCATATTCTGTATAGATGGCGATTCCCAGTTAGGCCTTAAGGAGATCTGCTGGCCCTGGCTAACAATCTTTACATATTTCTGAGGACCGCTGCCTATATACTGGGCTGTTCTGGGGTTGTTGCCATATATATCTGCGTCTATATCGTATCCAGCTATCCTGAGTATAGCTGAGATTGCCTTGGCAGCATCGGCGTTGTTTATGGGGTATACATAGTTGGGGGTGGCTACGAATGTGTCGTATACAAGCACATAGGTTTTGTTGGGAACAACCCGGAAGTTCTGGATCAACAGCTTCGCAGCCTCAGCATCACGTGACGTCAGGATCTTTGCTAGGATCTCTATCTGGGTTCCATTGATGGTTGCCCCGTCAGCTACAGAAGCTCTCTGCCCGAGAACAGAGATCCAATATCCATAGTCCCACCACGAGACAACCACCGAATCGCTAGGAGTGTTCTCCCTAATCCATCTAAGGGCGTCTAGCCATGCGGTGTTAGGCGTTGTAAGCCCTATCCCGGATGTAAGTACCATGGGGAGGTGGTATCTATATGGCGGTATGTGATAGCTATATGCTACATATGCCTGTGCTGATATGAGGGTGGTTAGGAGGACTATTGAGAGTATTGGTGCAAGGGAGGAAGATCTTCTTCTCCTAACGCTGAAGAGTCTCGAGGATACTGTTGATGCGAGGAATCCGAGGAAGTATGAGGAGGATATAGATAGAATCAAAGCTGCGAAGGATGTGAAATAGCTTAGATTCTCGAGCACATATAGGGTTCCCAGGGTTAGTACTGATACATAGAGTGCTATGAGATCTCTCTTCGCTGCTAGTAGGTATAGGGCGTAGAGTAGAGATAATATGGAGATCATTACGAGCACGCCGTAGTAGCTCATTAGGAAGCTCGGATTGGTAGGCTGGTACTCGGCTATAGTGAAAGAGAGGGTTCCGAGCACATGTGTGATCCCGAGGGCCTGTGCAACCTTACCTCCAACGAGATGTCCTATAGATATGAGGGCCACTCCAGCAGCACCTATCACAATTATTGTCGCTAGATATGCTATATTCGCCTTCTTAGGGGTTATAACCGGTATTATGTAGTATCTCAGCGCGAGGAGGAATAGTGTGAGGAGCGTTACAGCACCAACGCTTTTATAGAGATAGGAGATCCCGTACATGGGGTATGATATAAAAACTAGTATTGAGGGTAGCACCATCAGTGCTGCGTTAGCAAGAATAGATCTAGGCTCTACCTTCTTTGTCACGAGGGGATATATGATCATTGTTAGACACGATATAGCTAGAACCCCTATATATAGCCCTGAGGATAAGGCCATATAGGCAACTACTAATCCGTGGATTAGGAAGTAGAGAGGCTTCATAGATCTGTATGCCTTGACAAAGGTATATAGGGCATATGGGAGGATAGCTAGGGCCATCGTATACTTAACGGTGAATCCTGCAATAGTTCTATCTGTGAATAGAAACGCGAAGAACGCTGTCGAGGTGAGGGCTGCGAAGGTGCTTCCGGAGAGCTCTTTGGAGACTAGATAGATCCCTATGAGGGATGCTGCTGTAGCTATAACTGGGAATAGCACCATATATGTCATTAGATCTACTCCTAAGAGCTTCAAAGGTATATAGGTCAAATATATTGTATATATAAGCCCAGGCAACTCGGTAGTTAGAAAATCCCTGCCCCATGGATACCAGAATATCATTACAGCTGGGTTGGGAGGCCTGAGGTCGAAGTATGATAGCGGGCCGTGCTGGAGCATGTAGTTCACAACATAGTAAGCTTCATAGGGATCTAGCTCGTCTAGATATGGATAATAGCCATATTGGAGAGTGTTTAAAAGGGGGTAGAGCCTGTGATAAACAGCTAGGGCTAATGTTGCTGTGAGAACCGCTATAGAGATATATCTAAAATACCTGGGGATCACCACAGTCTGCTGAGCCCTGGCGGGAGCCTGCCTAGCCCGGGCCAAACAAGACACCAAATTATATATAAATTAAGAAATATATTACTGTCGTTGATCAAGATCGGTGGCAAGCATATAGCTGGCTTTAAACTACAAGCTCTTACGCATAAATATGGCTGGCTATATCTCAATAGCTTGGAAGCTGGAGAGGGTTTTAGCACTATCTCTTCTCTATCTTCCTCAACATAGCTGTCATACCAGCTAGGAACCAGGCTAAGTTAATCAATAGGAGATGTGGGATCAAATTAATATCTAGAATACCCTGGACTATAGATCTCCTTATGAGCTCGACGCCAAGCGATGCCGGGTTAACCATAACCAGGATCCTTATTGTGTTGGGTAGCACATCAAGCGGATAGTAGAGAGGGCTTAAATAGGTTAGTGCCGAGGATGAAAGTAATATGGCTATGGAGAGCCTGGGTAGGTTCTTTACGAAATAACCTATTATAGAGGCTACTCCTATAACGCCCAGGGGTATTATGAGAGATGCTATGATAACAGCTATTGTAGAGACCAGGGAGAAGCCCGTATAGGGTATGGCTAGAACTAGAACCATAATTGGTATGGACATCCCCGCAACTGTAGAGGATATCGATCTTGCTAGCAGCATAGCCCACCTAGATAGAGGTATTTCTGACCTCCTCTCCCGCCTTCAGGTCGACATCTTGATCGTCATTCCTTTCAGGCGGTTCATTGTTCCCCCATCTATTTGGGTTTACATCTGTCATCTGGGGGGCAGTCGGGGTGGCCAGAGATCCCCAAGAGCCATCATCCTGGGCTCAAAAAACTAGAAGGCTTATAAATCTCCATCCCCGCCCTGAAGGGCGAGGCTTTCATTTGTAACAGTCTCTCAATAGTCTCGAGACTCGCTTCCAACATATAGTATGCCGTTGACATTAAATAAAAGAGCAAGCCTCGTCCTTTAGGGCGGGGTATGTTTTTATAGGGTTTTCACCGTGTTATTTAGTGGGGGTCGGATCTCGGTGGGCAAATATGCTGGTAGAATGTCCGGCGGGGGGTAGACGGAGAACCAATAGAGTAGCCTATTCCCGAATAGATATGAGGAAGAAACGCTATTCGACATAGGCTTGGCATGTGCTAGGCTGTGGAATGAGCTTAACTATGAGAAGAGGAATGCATTCTTCAATGGAGAGCTATCGCCTGGGAAGAGGGATGAGATTAACAGGAGATACTACCACAGATATAAGGGGGTTCTCGGTGTTAATGCTGGCCAGGTTGTTAATAAGAATGATGGGGCTTGGAAAGCATTCTTCGAGCTACTAGATCTAAGGAAATAAGGTAAACTACCACCATTCATGAAGAAACTATCTCCACCAGGCTATTGGAAGGATATGGAGACTGGTGAGAAGAAGATACATATATTGATTAGAAACGATAGGTATCATGTTGAGCCTATTAGCGAGAATGAGGGATACATAGTACTTGAAGACTTCGATCTGAGGATAAGATATGTTGGCAGGATTAGGTGGGAGGGTAGGCAGGGAAGGCTTGAGATCATATATGTTAATGGTAGGTGGTTCGCACTAGTACCAATAGAGGTTGGTGTTGATCCATCTAAATCCAATAAGAAGGGCTATGTAAAGCCCAACTACAAGGATAAAAAGGGTAGGATCGTTAATCCTAGATCTATTAAGCAGAGGGATCCCATAGGTGATAGGGAGGCATTCATGGATATGGGTTTGAATAACCTATTCGCAGTGGTAACTACAGATGGATCAGAAATGCTCATTAAAGGCGGATCTATTAAGTCTGAGTATTGTTGGTGGAAGAGGGGGATAGCTGCTTATCAATCTATAAGGGATGTGCTGAGGAGGCTTGGGGTATCAACATGGATATACTATCATGAGAAATACCTAGATGCTATGTATAAAAGGGATGAGAGGCTCAGGCATCTATACATAACAGCAACTAGATTCCTGGCTGATGAGCTATATAGAAGAGATGTTAGGAAGCTATACATAGGATATCCAATAATGCTATCACAGGATAATGGAAACGAGTATAACACGAATATATGGAGGTTCAGGAAAATAGTTCTTTGGATCGTGGATATATTCATGGAGTATGGCATAGAGGTTGAGATAGCCCCTGAGGACTATACAAGCAAGGAGCGCTCAATATGTGGAATCAGGCATAAGAATGGGAGGATATATAGAGGACTATATATATGCAGTAAGACAGGGAGGAAGATAAACGCAGATATAAATGCAGCGCTGAACATAGCGAGAAGGCTGGGATACAGGATAAGAGTATCGAGGAAGATAGAGAGCTACTTGGTAACACATAGTGGTGTTAAACCATTAAACCCTCTCCAGGGGGCTAACACCCAAGACCCCGGCATAGAAACCCCGCCCCTTAAGGGCGGGGAGGGGTCATGCTCCACCAGGCTAGAGGCTAGATATATGCAATCATAATATGGATAATCTAATCATGTTAATAACTCAACCCTTTTCTAGAGCTGTTAGATCGGGTAATATCAGGCGGTTTAAAGATATAAGAGACTATGTGATTGGAATTAGGACGAGGTGAGAACGTGAGTAGGTATAAGGTTTGGAAGTGCGGTATATGTGGTGAGCTGGTTATTGAGGGGCAGAGATTCCTTGTAATTAAGAACATAGGTTTTGCACACTTTGAATGTGTTGTTGGGGAGCTTGTTAAGAGATCCCAGAATCTCTCTAGGGACGCCCTTTCCCTTTTAGAGGCTAACGAGGTTCTTACATATGCTATTGTTAGGCTTAAAACCGCCGAGATAGAGGCTGAGGGTGAGCATCTCAGGGGTTTGATCGCTGCTGCTAGAAAGGATCTTGAGAAGCACTCGGCTTTTCTGGGCAATGAGTTAGGCAAGATCCTTGGCTATCTATAGCTAGCAATTTGATCCAGAGAACCTATTTTTAAACAATATTTAGCCCTGTTTCATTTCATATATATGGACCCTCTATGGGGGATATACTCTCTATAGAGGAGATAGATCTCGGCCTGATGTCAAGGCTTGTTAAACTGGCTAGAAAGGCTATAGAGCTTTACATTGAGTATGGAGATGAGGATGAGATCCCAGTGGATTATGGGGAGCTATTCAAGCTAGACCCTAGAATGGGGAAGAAGGCAGCTGTCTTTGTAACCCTTGAAAAGGTCAGCGGCTCAAACAGATCTCTGAGGGGGTGTATAGGGTTCACAGCCCACCATCTAGAGCTTGCTAGAGCGGTTGTCGAATCAGCTGTAGCATCGGCCTTCAAGGATCCTAGGTTCAAGCCCCTCTCAAGAGGTGAGATGAGCTCTATAGCGATAGAGATAGCTGTGCTAGGACCCAGGATAGAGGTTAGCGGGCCCAGAGATATAGTTATTGGGAGGGATGCTCTCTACATTGAGAGCATATATGGATCCGGAATACTTCTCCCCCAGGTTCCCGTTGAATACTGCTGGGATGAAGAGACCTTCCTAGGCGAGACATGTCTTAAGGCAGGGTTAGACCTGGCCTGTTGGATGAGGAGGAGTGTTAAAACATATAGGATCCCTGGTAGGGTCTTCTATGAAAAGACCCCTGGTGGTGAGGTTGTCGAGAGGAATCTATTTGAGGAGTATAGATCCAGATGCTCCTAGTATATAGAATGTGATTGCCAAGCTACTTATGTGCCTTGGCCCTCACCCTTTTAGAGCCTCCCCCACGCGCCTTTGATCCCAGGACTTCCTCCTCAACATCTACACCGAGCTTCTCAGCCATCTCCCTCAATCTAGCTCTAACAGTCACCTCGGTGATTCCGGCTGCTAGGGACACCCTGGTTTTGCTAATAGGCTTTCCAAGCTTCCTCGCTGCTATATAGATTGCCGCGGCAGCATAGCTCGTGGGGTCCTTGCCCATAAAGGGTATCTCCCTTTTTATGGTATCAAGTATCCTTCTAGCCTCTGCTATTACATCGCTATCGATCTCGATTCTACTCGCTATAGACTCTATATAATCACTTGGATCTGGAGGCTTTCTATATCTAAGCTCTCCCCAGAGGGCTTTTAGAAGCGAGTTATAGCAGGATCTAAGCTCTTCTAGAGGTGTTTCTGTGACCAGCGAGATCTGTTTGATGGGGATGGGTTTCCCAGCTATTCTGGATGCCGTGTAGATAGCTGCTAGTGCAATACATTTATAGGATCTACCTCTCTGAAGTCTCTTTTCAATGCATTTGAAGGCTATCTCCTTAGCCTTTTCCACAACATCTCCAGAGGCTCCTAGGGTCTCTGATAGCTGGTCTATAATAGTATACATGTTGTTGAGCGCCCTCTTCTCCATATAGTCTAGATTAGAACCTTTTACACCCATTAACCTATTACCCCTATATATATGCGTTAGAAAAAAATATATTTTGCATCCCATATGGACTAAAAAAGCATGTGGAACACAGCTATGCTTCAGAGAATCGCTATAAACAATTTAAACAGAGCTCTAGAGCAGCATCTATAAGCCTGCAAGAGACACAACATTGGGTGTGTAGGTAGAGATGGAATATAAGATCAAGAATCTGGACGATATTTGGATAGACTATGATAGATCTGCAGACACACTATACATAAATTTCGGAGACGAGGTAGAAGAGGCTGACGAGGCAATTCTAGTTGGGGAGGATATAATAGTGAGGATCAAGAACGGCGAGATCGTATCTATAACAATAAATAACTTCTCTAAAAGAATAGGGATAGAATTCTGAGACGCTTTGATCCAAAAAAGACATCTAAATATTCTAGCACAGCACACCAATTGTTAGCTTCGATATATACAGATGCTCTATATAAAAGACTCATTAACCCGCCCTCTAGACTTTTATCTTTATCAACCATATCTAATCCTCTCCAGCAGACATCTATCACATATCTATATAACCTCTAAAACCTGTGGCTGTTAGAAAAAATTATCTACATAGCAGTAGTATGGTTATGAACCCTATTAGGGGGGTTATAAAGGATTCTACGAAGGCTGCGACAGCTAGGAGTAGTATTCCTATGGTGATTGGTGTCAGAAGAGATCTAAGGGTCTTTAATATGCTTGGTTTCTCAGATCTTCTACCGAGTCTCCACATAGCATATCCTAGAATATCCGTTGAGAGTCTCACAGACGATGCGAAGAATATGCTTACACCAGTTATCTCGAAAACCCCATGTGGGATTAGAAGAACAAGCTTTGCGAGGGTGAGATCGCCTGGGGATAAATTGCATCCTGGAACTAGGGATATTAGGCTTGTAATACCCTCGTCAACAGCCTGGTACCCCACTATCGCTCCTGTTGCGAAGCCCTGGAAAGCCATGAAGATCCAAGAGCCGGCGATTGTTGGGGAGAGTGCTAGGAGTATGAGGGATACAACTAGATTGTTGCTGAATATCAATAGGGGGAGGAGTAGAAGTCCCCCACCTCTCACGGCACTCTCTATCTCTCTAGCCTTCTCACTAAAAGAGCTATATAGAGAATTCTTAACGCTATCGGGTGAAAGACCCCCGACCAGGGCTGACACGATAAAGAGGAGAACCCCTATAGCGGCCCAACTCCTGATAGACCCCCTCATAATATCTCCTTCTTACAGCTCTTAACTAGATATTTGCTTTAAAGTTTAAAAGGATACGTTAACTTTAATTTCCACAGGAGATCTATGCACTCTATGCCTTCCTCCCTCCGTATAGCCTCTCCATATACTCCTTCATCATTTTTATGATATCTGTTTTGATCGATGAGACCTCGTTATATACCAGCTCGACCCTCCTCTCTAGGGATTCAAGCCTTTTATCAACGTCCTCAAGCCTTTTATCAACGTATCCTTTGAGGTCTTCTATCCTCTTCTCAAGTGATTCAAACCTCTTATCAACATAGTCCTTGAGATCATTGATCCTCTTGTCCACATACTCTTTCAGATCGTTGAACCTCTTATCAATAGCCTCGAACCTTCTATCAATGGATTCGAACTTCTTATCAGTATATTCCCTCAGATCGTTGAACCTCTTCTCGTTAGACCTCATGATAATATCTAGGTAGAGTATTACTATCTCCTGATCTGATAGCTTCTTACCCTCAGCAACCTTCCTAGCAATCCTATTCACAGCCTCCTCAAGAACCCTAGAAAGCATAGCCTCAGCAACAACACTCAACGACGCTACCAAATAAGGTTTATGATGAGGACTAATATATAGATAGCTCTCACATCGCATAGGTGGCAGGCTTCGAGGATCTTATAAGCTAAGATCTGGCTTTTCAATTCTTCTTTCTCATTACCTATGACACCCTCCCCGCCCTTAAGGGGCGGGGTTTCTATGCTGGGGTCTCGGGTGTTAGCCCCCTGGAGAGGGTTTAATGGCTTAACACCATTGTGCGTTACCAAGTAGCTCATAATCTTCCTCGCTATCCTTATCCTGTGTCCCAGTCTTCTTGCTATGTTTAGAGCAGCATTTATATCTGCGTTTATCTTCTTCCCAGTCTTACTGCATATATATAGTCCTCTATGTTTTCTTCCGTTTTTATGTTTGATTCCACATATTGAGCACTCCTTGCTTGTGTAGTCCTCAGGAACTATCTCCACGTCTATATTATACTCCATGAATATATCCACAATCCAAAGAACTATCTTTCTAAACCACCATATGTTAGTGTTATACTCGTTTCCATTATCCTGTGATAGCATTATGGGGTAGCCTATATATAGCTTTCTGACATCTCTTCTATATAGCTCATCAGCTAGGAGTCTTATAGCTGTTATGCATAGGTGTCTTAGCCTCTCATCCCTCTTATATATTGCCTTAAGGTACTTCTCATGATATTCTCTCCATGTTGAGAGCCCAGCATTCTTCAGCATATCTCTAACAGCCTGGTATGTAGCTATCTCCCCCTTCCACCAATAGTATTCAGATTTGATCGTTCCTCCTTTGATAAGCATTGCTGATCCGTCCGAAATTGTAACAGCAAACAAGTTGTTAAGCCCCATATCAATGAAAGCCTCCCTATCCCCTATGGGATCCTTCTGTCTGATAGATCTAGGATTAACGATCCTACCCTTTTTATCCTCGTAGTTGGGCTCTACATAGCCCCTCTTATTGGATTTAGGTGGATCTACACCAACCTCTATTGGTACAAGGGCAAACCATCTACCATTAACATATATTATTTCAAGCCTTCCCTGTTTTCCTTCCCATCTGATCCTACCGGCATATCTTATTCTGAGATTAAAGTCTTTGAGTACTAGGTAGCCTTCACCCTCGTTAATAGGCTCTAGATAGTATCTATCAAGCCCTCTTCCCCTGGCTTCGTCGCATTTGGCAGGTCTTTCACTGCCCCGTCGCATTGTCTGTGTCAACCGCTTTGGGCGACCCTGACCCACAGCTCCGCCTTCATTGTTTCCTCTGGTTCATCGCTGTGGGGGAATATCTGTATTCTGGTTTTCCTTTACCTCTCGGTATTTGTGTGAGCCCCTCTCGGGTCTCAGTCCCCATCTGCATTATAAGAGGCTCTACAGAAACTGCTAACAATCTCTATATAAATGAACATGAAATACAAAACAGCTTCGGAACGGCTTAAACCAGCTTTGAAGACTATAGGTGTAAGATAGCGGAACTGAATATTTGGAGGAGAGCATTAAAGATCTTGATGAAATGATATGGAAAAACTCATTGTATTTTAGGGCGGGGAGGGGTTAGTTAGCTTCTTTGGCGGAGGTTCTATGAGGACTTAATATATTCCAAATCAGGAGAAGTAAGGCTGATAGGGATATCGATATCGATGTGATGATCAGGGATGGGGCGATCCCAAGTTGTGTTGATATATAGCCGCCGCTTAGAGCTCCTAATGCTGATAATAGGTTGTTTATAAAGGATGTTAGGCTTAGGAATGCTGGTAGATATTTCTTCTCTATCCTCTCCTGGTAGATGGTTGTGATGAGTATTGAAGCTTGCGTAGCTGTGTAGTCCTGGATTAGCAGTAGGGCTATATATATGTATAGGTCATAGATGAAGGCCATAGGCAGGATAGATAGCCCAGATGCGATGATGAGGATATATGTTGGAGTGGATCCTACGCCAGATCTCCTGTAGATTGTAAGGGATACAGCTCCAGCAACACCCCCTATATTTGATATCGTCACTAAAAGGCCGAAGATATCTACACCTACACCTAGGAGATCCCTCACAGCAACTAATAGATATACTGAGAGGAACTGCATCATAAAAAGGCTGAATATAGAGCTTATAGCTAGTAGAAGCAATAGATCCCTAGAGGAGCGCAGATAAGATATACCAGCTGAGAGATCAGCGAGATAAGATCTTGATTCAGAGTCCATACCTCTCGATCGTGTCGAAACAAGTCTAGCCAGGAGTAGTAGTGGAAACAGGGATATCAGATTAAAAACTATGAGAATTAAAACTGCATTTTTATATCCATAGAGAGATCCTAGCAAACCTCCCAGAAAGGGGCTGAATATCTCAGGAGATCTAGATGCGATATTGAAAATGGAGTTAGCCTTTAAAAGCATATCCCTAGACACAAGATCAGGGATCAACACCCTAACAGCGATAGCATAGAAAGGCCCCGTCAGAGCTGATAAAGTAAAAATAATATATAATAAATATATGGTTTCACGAGAGAAGGGTATTAAGAAATAAATTGCTATATCAAAAGCCAGCCCAATAAAGTATATAAGGATCAACACATTAATACTGCCCATGATACTCACAACCATACCAGCAACCAGGAATAGAAAGATCCTGAACACGATCGGGAAGAAATATAGCAGACCCAAGCTCAAAGGACTCTCGGTAACCTCGTAGAAATGATAATAGATAATGATATCGAGAGCTCCCCCAACAAGTGTCATTATAAATGCATATATTGAGAGCAAAAATACATTCCTCATCGCCAGAAGATCTTCATATTTAATCTTCATAAAAGCTTAGCCATAATAGCTATATTAACACTAAAATATATTTTTACATATGTATAGCTATATTAACACTAAAAGCTACATAATTATTCGAAAGGTGACATATATTGGGCACATGGAATATTGATATGAATATCGGCGAACAAGTTGTTGTCAAAGCCGACCTCCTCTCACGCCCTCAGGTCGTCATCTTGATCATCATTCCTTTCAGGCGGATCATCGGTTCCCCCACCTATTCGGGTTTACATCTGTCATCTGGGGGGGCAGACGGGGTGGCCAGAGATCCCCCAGGAGCCCATCATCCCGGGCTCAAAAAATCGAAACCCTAGAAGGCTTATAAATATCCATCCCCGCTTTGAAGGGCGAGGCTTTCAGTTGTAACTTATCGTCAGGAAAATATCGGCATTGTTGAGGGAATAATGAAGTTTAAGAAGATGCCTTTCGAAGCTTTCGATGCTAGCTGCACATCTTTGCTTTCATGGAGCAATATTAGGGTTCCCGATTCTAGTGCTAAGCTCTTCATAGGGCATGTCTTGGGATCACATTATGAGTTGGATGCTACATATAGAATATTTGATGAAAATCACCAAGAGATGGCGTTCCTCCATCAATATGGCAGGGCCAGTGTAGATGTAGAGAATATGACATTAAAAGGCGAGACATTCGTAACTGGCATCCACAGCGGTTTAATAAATACTGAGTATTCACCTGGATATATAATATATTCTATGCAAGTGGAATATGGTGTTATTGAGGAGATATACTCTCAAGTGCTGTATGGGAGCAATGGGAGGAGATATTATGTATCTGCAAGACGTATATATCGCTATAATTCTGGATTGAAACTGCCTGGCGAAATAGCTCTTATATATAAGATCCTAGATTTGGAAAAAGGAAGAGAAAATGGCTGGGAGCTGAGGAGATACAAAGCTGAGGGAAGATATATTCTACTATGATGGCTATTTCGTCCATGGTTGGCTAGCAATTATATCGAATATGTAGTTTGATCCTTAATATTGAAATAAATCTCTGGTTTTTTCTAAATACCCCAGATCTTCATATTTGGGAAAATATGCCTTAATTTTCTCTAAATATAATTTGAATATTTCAGAGTTTTTTCTCTATAAGGAGATTCTCCTTTAATCCATTGATATGACCCCTCCCCTCTCCAGGGGTTTTCTATGCTGGGGTCTCGGGTGTTAGCCCTCTGGTGGGGGATTATTGGCTCTATCCCCAAGATCATTGGGTTGGGGGTATGGTTCGGGGTCTCCCCCCTAGGGATATCGGGGCATGCTAACGGGGTGCCCAGCCGAGGCATCAACCCCCAAACCCTCAAAGAAATAACCTCATCACGCCATAGATATCTACCTAGAAAGCTTAAAAACACAAACATACCCCGCCCTAAAGAGCGAGGTTTGCCAAACTCTAATATCACTATTAAATACATGAACACAGATCTTATAGATGATCAAGCATTTTACAACCGAAAGCCTCGCCCTTCAGGGCGGGGATGGTTTTATTTGTTTTCTAGGTTTTTGTTTTTGGAGGGGCTCTATGGCCTCTGGTGGTGAGGGTTTGCTAACCATCTCGATCGGCATGGGGGTTAGTCCCTAGCCTGGGGCTATAGAGCTCCTCAGGAGATACAACACTGCCCTAAACTATGCTATGAACAGGATTCTGAGGCTGGATCTGAGGAGCGTTGGGAGGGTTCACAACGCTCTATACAGAGAGCTGAGAGAATGGTTCGGCCTCCCATCAAGGGTTGCCATTGACTGCTATAGGGATCCTTGCAAATGCAAAGGCTTGGAGGAACAATCCTAGGAGAGGTAGAAGGCCTAGGGTTAGGAAGCTGAGCATGTGGCTGTATCTAGGGCAGAGCTACTGGATCATAGACGGCTACGTAGAAATTGCAGGAGGGATAAAGCTTAGGATCATCGGCTGGGATAGGAGATATGATGGCTATGAAAATGGAGAGGCAAGGCTAGTCTATAGAGGCGATAAGATGATGCTTTGGATATCCAAGAAGATACCGAGGCCAAAGCCTTACAAGCCTAGAGATGCTATAGCTGTGGATATGAAAAGAAGATAGTATATGGAGATCACGTGATCAATGAGGAGAGGGACACTAATTTTGATGAAGCCCATAGGTGGAAGAAGCTTGCAGAGGATCTCCAGAAAAGGTATTTCTCTCCAAGGTATCCTGCATGGAGGAGGAGAAGGGAGATCCTAAATAGAATAAGATCCTATCATAGAAAGGCTAGGAACATACTTGAGGGCTGGGCTAGGAAGGCATTGCTGAAGATCGTGGGGCTCGCTTTGAGGCTTGGATACGCAGTCGCTAGAGAGGATCTCACAGGCCTCATAGAGTCTCTAAGAAAGATAAAGAACAATAGGATAAGGCTCATAATAATGGGCTATAAGAGGATAGGAGAGTGGATCGATCGGCAGGCTGAGAAGCATGGGGTGCCAATAGTTATGGTCGATCCTAGGGACGCGTCATCGCAATGCCCTAAGTGCTATTTCAAGGAATTGAAGGAGAGTGGCTACAGAAGGCTCAGATGCCCTAGATGCAGTTTCGAAGCAGATAGAGACGTTGTCGGAAAACTCAACATTAGGAAGAGGGCTTTGAAAACCCTAAGAATATCAGGGGGATCTCTGACCACCCCCACTGCCCCTCCAAATGACAGATGAGAACCCAAATAGATGGGTGGAATCGATGAACCGCCCAAAGGGAACCCTCGCCCTTTAGGGCGGGGAGGGGTCATTAATATAGAATAGAACTAAGGAGACTTTTATATATTTCGCATTCTACATAAAAACCGCAGAAATCAAAAGGGATCATTATAGTAGTTAAGATTTCTTGAGAAATGTGGGAAGAATGTAGGGTTTTCCAGCTAAGATTCTAAGATTCAATAATACAATCTCAAAAGCTTTTGGAGCTTATAGAGAGGAATGTTCGCTCGGATGTTGTTAAATATTTGAATGTAGCTTATAATTATCTGGTGGGGTTCTTCTGCTTGTATGTTGGAGGGAAAGAAGGAGCTTGGATGAAAGATTTTGTAAAGATCGTTAGGAAGATCTTTAGAGGGGAGGAGATTGATAGGTGTATACCTAAAAACGTTAGGATCTCTTGTAACATCTACCCAGGAATATGTTTATTGATAGGGGATGGCCCTTCTGAGGATAGAATAGCCCAGCTGGGGATCAAGCCCCTTTTCGTGGGGAGAGTAGTTGGTGTGGTCTTTGAGGAGGAGATCTATCCCTCTCCATGGCTTCTCGAAGATCTATATAGATGTACCGGTAAGATAAGATCTGCTATTGAGGCGATTCAGCAGGGTGTGAAGGCCTTTCTCTATGGAAACGATCTATTGGTAGCTAGTGTGAACAAGATCCATGGCCCCTTTAAAAAGGGCGATATAATAGCTATTATAGATCCTGTGGATGGGAGGGTCATAGGCGTTGCAAGGGCTGCGATGAATCCAGGGGAGATAGAAAGGGCAAGATCTATAGGCAGACTTGTCGATGTAGCTGCAAAAAACATATTAGATCTAGGTTGGTTCCTCAGAGTTCTTAAACCAGTGGAGGATTGGGATTAAAATATTAATACAGAGAGGTTCGATCTCAGGCTAGAAGCTTAGTTTTCTAAAACATAGAACTCAAATCGCCTCATTTCTTAATTACATAGTAATACGTTACACCGCCTCTCGCCCTAGCCCCTATTATACCCATTTTGATCATTTTGTTGAGCCTTCTATATAGTGTTGTTTTTGGGAGTCTTGTTGCATCCATTATATCCCTCGCTGTTGCTTCTCCCATTTTTTCGATTACACCGAGGATCTCTTTATCTATGTTATCTAGATACTCCAAAACATCCCCCATTCTTCTCCTAGTTATTATAAAATATGCTGCAGCCCCGGCAACCCCCGCTACAGCTACTCCTGATGCGAGTGGTAGTAAAGCCCATATCTGTGGGTTCTGCTGCTGGGGTTGTACCGCTTGCTGCTGAGTGGGGGGTGTTGGAGGTGAGGTGATCTGCTGCGGGGCTAGCACGTATTGTAGGTTCCACATTGTGTTTCTAGCCATCTCTATGATCACGTAGTCGCCGAATGTTCTTATACTCGAGATGTTATCTGGTATTGTTATTGGGATGACATTCCTATGGATCCTAACAGTTAGATTCCCAGCCCACTGGGGGTATTTTATAAGGGTGCTTAGAACGCCCCCAGATATGCTTATAGATGCAACATATGATATATCGATCCTCTGCACGCCCGCAGGCTTTAGAAGGGCGAGAGTGTCGTTGGATAGAAGCTGTGGAACCACATCTATTGGCGAGACAACTATGGATCCTGGTATGGGTTTAACCGGAAGATCTATATATATGATCTCCTCACCAGACTGGCTTGGATATAGAGTTATAGCTACCTCGACAACACCGTCACCCCCAACTACCACCAGAACCCTGGAGGTCTCCTGAGAATATAGAATTGATAGGCTAGATAGGATTGCTAGTAGAAACACTATCATAGAGATTCTATATAATACTCTATATAGCCCCCTACCCCTGTAGCTGGAATTCTGCACCATTTTGAAGCACCTATGCTCTACATCTTCATTAGCATATCCACAACCTCGCTTATAATGCTCATCTTCTACCTCTAGAAAGCTCCTTCAAAAGCTCTTCTAATCTATCGAGCATCTTCTTTATACTATCTATCAACGCTCTGCACTTTTCGATGTTAGCGCTGGTCTCCCTGATGTTTCCAGTCTCTATGGCTTTCGATGTATTCGCTATTGTATGGTTTAGTTCCTCAAAGGATCTCTGGATCATATCTATCAATGCTCTCACACTTTGGTTGGAGATGTTGCTCGCGTTTGCCTTGAGAGCTTGGAATCTATTCCACAGCTCGTTAGTCTCGTTTATGATTTCACCTAGCTTCTTCGCAATATCTCCTTTGCTCTCATAGAGCTTCTCAAGAAGCTCTTCAAGGGCCTTTATGAGAGCCTCTATATTGCTTATCCTTGCTATTAGCATGTTAACCATAGCCTTAACTTCCTCAGCTTTTCCTGCGTTGATTAGCTGTGATATGTTCGAGGATATGTTGGATGCCTCCCTCAGCGATGTCTGTATCTTCGATATAAGCTCTCTAACCGCTGGATCTGAGATATTTGATGCCTTAAGCTTTACATCTTCGAACTTCCTCGAGAGTTCTGAGAGCCTTTCAAGAACCTCTTTATACCTCTGCGTAATATCCTCCTCAGCTCTTGGGATTTTCTTTAGTATATCTTCAGCTCTATCCTCAGCTATTTTATATAGCTTGTATGCTTCTTCAAGCATTCTTAGCGCTTCGCTGAGGTTCCCAGCTTGGATCATGGCTCTAGCTTCTGAGACTATTTTAGATGCATTGGTTAATAGCCCTAGAATCTCCTGTACAGACGCATTATCTGTAGAGATGTTTCTAAGCCTCGATATTAGATCCTTGATCTGATTCTCAAGCCTATCAGCTATAGCCCTTACCCTCTCAGCCTCAGGCATCGATCTCGCCCTCTCCAATATGGATTTCACTTTGGACACGTTATCTATAGCCTGATCTATTGCCACCACAGCCTCTCTACTAGCATTAACAGCTGTCAACAGCTCTCTAGCCCTTTTAAGAACCTCCTCAGCCTTTGAAACGGCTTCGAGATCCCTCTGAGATATATTTGGCTTGAAGATCTTTTCCTCTGATATCTTCAACACGATAGCCCTAATATCGTGGATCTTGAGAGCTATTGCCTTCGCCTCTAGCTTCCTATCAAGATCATCTAGATCCTTTGGAGATATATTACCCTTACTAATCTTATCGCTGATATCCATAGCTATATCACTAGCGTTCAAGCTCCTAGCCCTCTCAAGGAGCTTCTCAGCAGCCCTCAGAGTAGCCCTCTCATAAGCCCCCTTAGCCTGGGGCTCTAGATATATACCCATATAAGATGTTAGATTCTTTAGGGTTACAAGTAAATCGCTGTATAAAGCCTTGCAATCCTCAGCGGACATTGAGGCGACCTTATCATAGCTCAGATTAGATGCTTCAGAGACCCTAGCTATGATCGATTGGGGCAGAGATATATTACTAGCATTAGCAATCTTATATAGCTTTGAAAGGGAATCCCTCAGCAGAATAGTTGCATCCACAAACCCACCTGGGCACTTATATAGTCCTGCCTGAACCTCAGCTTCAATCCTGATCAAAGCTCCTGGAATCATTTGACCGATCGACAAGATCAAGAGGAGTAGAATCCCAAACGCTCCATATCCCATATACCTCATGGATCACCATCACCTCCGATAAAACCATACACCTATGGATTTTATAAGGGATACCCCCGTCCCCAACGTGGGAAAAACTCGGGAAATAGTTCCAGAGGAGAATTCCCATATACTCGCCCCTCCTTCTACCTTCTACTTATGAAAAATCGTTGAGAAATGCTTAGGGGGATGGAAGGCTGTTTCGGCTTTCATTATTATTTGTAGTGCTCATGTTCATTGGTTTGTTCTCCAGCTTAAGCTTATAAGTATCCAATCTATAATTGTTTTGATGATGAGGTGATATCCCTGCTAGATCTTGGTGTGGAGAGACCTCGGGATGCGATGACCTTTGGAGCACCCGAGGCCGAAGCCCTGTATGAGGGCTCTGCCCAGAAGGGCTTCGGGGTTTCAACCCTAGATGGGAGCCCCATGCCGCTGGGCTCAACAGCCACCCATGAACCCATAGAGATCCCAAGATCTCTATGGGGGAGGTGGAAGTCCCTCGATGACCACAGGGATGCTATAGCATCCCTGTGGGTTAAGAAGCAAAGCAATCCAAAGCAAATGAATATCAATGACGATCAATAACCATCGAGGGACAAGCGGTTAGAATGTATAGCTCTATTTATAATATGCTTTGACGAAGTAGAAGTTTTCGCCAAAGTGGACCATTATGCCAGATAGATCTGCAGCCTTAGCTGCGAAGCTCTTTTGTGTGTATAGGAATATCCATGGAGCATCGTTCCATATAATCTCGATGGCCTGTCTATATAGATCCGATCTCTTCTGGGGATCCGTCTCGACAATAGCTTTTTCAAGAAGCTCATCAACTACAGAGTTGTTATAATGCGCAGCGGCGAGGCCCCTCGGCGGTGCCTGTGATGAGTGGAACTGGTTAAACAGTATGAAGTGAGCGTCTGGAGCAGCGGCGCCCCATCCTAGTAGTAGTAGGTCGTAGTCCTTCTGATCCAGGGGCTTTGTTATCGACGCAACAAAGCTGGGCCAGTCCATCGTCCTCAGCTCAATCTGAAGCCCTATCCTCGAGAGATATGCCTGGACAGCCTCTGCAACCTGCTTATCCTGCAGGTACCTCCCGGTTGGGTGTAGAAGCACAAGCTTCCTATCAAATGGGAAGCCAGCATCCTCCAAAACCTTCCTAGCTCTCTGAGGATCATATGGATAAGGTCCTACTTTGACATAGCCAAAATGATGGGGCGGGATTGGGGAATCAGCTGGTATTGCAAGCCCATATAGCACATTATTAACAATAGCATTCTTATCAACGGCGTAGTTAAGAGCCTGCCTAACCCTTGGATCTTTGAGGGGCCCCTTAGGCATAATAGCTATGAAGATAACTCTATCGGTTAGGGGTGTTAGCACCTCAAATCTAGGATCATTCTTAATTCTATCCAGATCTGGCGGTGGCAGGTTGAATGCGAAGTCGACATCTCCTGCTAGTAGTGCTGCGAGCCTTGTAGATGCTTCTGGTATTATTAGCCACTCGATCCTCTTTATAGGGGGCTTCAAGCCCCAATAGTCATCATTCCTCTCCAGAACAACCCTCTTACCCTTCTCCCAAGAGACAAACTTATAGGGCCCAGTACCTACGACCTCAGTTATAGTCTGATTACCAAACTTCTTAATAACATTTAAACTTGTGATCATGGGAAAGCTCGCTAGCACAGCCAAAAATGGTGCATAGGGTCTTGAAAGATATATTTTAACGGTGTAGGTGTCAACCACCTCAGCCCCTTTCACAGGCCCTAGCTGAGCCCTTGCTGGAACCCTCACATTTGGGTCTATCCACCTATCTATATTCGCCTTTACAACCGTTGCGTTGAACTCGGTTCCGTCGTGGAATTTCACGCCCTTTCTTAGGTAGAAGGTGTATGTGAGCCCATCAGGAGATACCTCCCACCTCTCGGCAAGCCACGGAATCATCTTCTTGCCCTCATCGTCGAACCAGAGTAACGTTTCATATACGTGTCTCAATATATTGATGACAGCCCCAGTAGTTTGTCCATGGGGATCCAATGTGTCTATGTCGACACCTATAGCCACCTTTAAAGTATCCTTCTTAGGTGCTGGAGAAGTGGCTATAAATGGTGTTACTTGCGTTGTTTGTTGTAGAGGCTGCACCTGTCTTTAAAGCATTAGTACATAGGATGCTATACCAGCTACAGCTATTAAGACAACTAATATAGATACAAGAACAACTTTTGAGATCCCCTTATCCATAGCAGGATACCAAGATACATAACCGAGATTTAACTTATATATTTTCTCATTTTTCCTATTATTTAAGACCCCCTCTACCTCCAAAGGGCAAAGGCTTTCGCACTATATAATCAAAAACACGCTTAGGTCCGATGGTATGATCTACTACAGAGTTGAAAGGCAGAGAGACTCAGCCTGGGAAGAGGGGATATATGAAGTCTTTTAACATTTTAACTTTTACTCTCCCCATACTCTTCTAACAACCCTTAGTATGTTTCCTCCTACCACCTTAGCTATCTCCTGGTCTGAGTATCCGTGTTTTACGAGCCATCTCACTATGTTTCTAAATTCTGAGGGGTTTTCTAGGCCGTCTACGTATTCAATCCTTGGGAATGGCGGTAGGTTCTCCTCTATGCTTGTGAGTGCTAGGTATTCCCTAAATGCCCTGTGGAGTGTTACATGGTCTCCGAAGAGTGTGTCTGGCCCAAAGGCTACGTGGTCTATTCCTACAAGCTTCTCTATGTATTGGAAGTGCTCCATAACACTCTCAATACTATGCCTAGGATTATTCCTGGTTATGGTTGTATGTGGAGCTGCCTCAACACCGAAGACCCCTCCCCTCTCGGCTAGAGCCTGTATAACCTCGTCTGGCTTCATCCTCCTCGAAGGCCAGAGAGTCCTCGCACCAGCGTGGGTAATTACAACGGGATCCTTCGAAGCCTCTATAACATCCAGGCTAGTCCTATCACCAGCATGGGCAAGATCTATTAGCATCCCTAACCTATTCATCCTCCTAACAAGCTCATAGCCAAGATCGGTTAAACCCCTATCAACACGATCAGCCAAGCCAGAGCCAAACTCGTTACCGCTTGTCCCTCGATGGTTATTGATCGTCATTGATATTCATTTGCTTTGGATTGCTTTGCTTCTTAACCCACAGGGATGCTATAGCATCCCTGTGGTCATCGAGGGACTTCCACCTCCCCCATAGAGATCTTGGGATCTCTATGGGTTCATGGGTGGCTGTTGAGCCCAGCGGCATGGGGCTCCCATCTAGGGTTGAAACCCCGAAGCCCTTCTGGGCAGAGCCCTCATACAGGGCTTCGGCCTCGGGTGCTCCAAAGGTCATCGCATCCCGAGGTCTCTCCACACCAAGATCTAGCAGGGATATCACCTCATCATCAAAACAACTATGGATTGGATACTTATAAGCTTAAGTATAGACAACAAATGAATATAAAAGCATTCCTACTACCATGAAAAAGGATGGTGGTTCATCGCCTTTCATATTTACTGATTTCATGGCTCTCAGCATATCTCATAGCGTTAAGAGGTCTCAGAAACCAATGAACATGAGCACTACAAATAATAATGAAAGCTGAAACAGCCCCTGCTATATGCTATACCCATACACCTAACACCAAGACCATAGAGGATCTCAACTCTGGAAAGATCCTCCCTAATATTTGGAGGCCCTTCAAGATGGATAACCATAGTAACCCTACCCTCCCTAAAGGCCCTCTCAAAATCTCCAGCCCTCCTAGCAATGATAACAAGATCCTGGTGATCTATATCAGCCTGGATCATACCTATCTGGTGAATCACATTATCCCAATCCCAAGGATCAGGAGATCTCATGAGGGCAACTCCATCTAACATTCCCTCGAAAACCCCGTCTAAGCCTGATACAGCTAGCCCCTCATATCCAATCCACCACCTGCCATTCCTAGCATATTCTATGAACTCGCCGGGGTTTTCAGGCCATACTAAGGTGTGATCATGTAGAGAGATCACTATGTTCTTCCTTATGATCTCCTCTACCCTCTCCTCCTCTGCCTTGCTAAGTTCTATAACCTTAGAGGGTACTCTCCCCACCTCTCTCGCCAGCTTGAAAGCCCTATAATCTCTCCCAGCTTCTAGCCATGACCAGGATTTATATCCTCCATACCTCTTACCCGAGCCCATAAAATCGCCTCACCTCTATATTATCTTGGGCATATATCTTTCTATTATATAGCCTGGATTCTCCCTCAAGATCCTAACGGCTTCTGGGAGGCTATTTAGGATATCATCGGGGGTTACACCATCCTCTCCCAAGCGATCTGCCGCTATATCTCCCGCCAATCCATGCACTAGAACCCCCATTCTCACAGCATCTCCTGGGTTCCTCAGGCCAATGCCATATATAGCTGCTATAACTCCTGTCAACACATCTCCAGACCCTGCTTTGGCCATTCCGGGGTTGCCTGTCATGTTTATATATATGTGGCCGTCTGGATTGCAGATCAGGCTATGGGCTCCTTTTAGGACTATGTATGAGTTGAGATCTCTGCACGATTTTCTGAGAACCCCTATGGGATTCTCTCTAATGGTTTCAGCGCTGAGACCGGTTAGCCTTGAGAACTCGCCTAGATGCGGCGTTAATATAGTTGGTGCTTTCCTAGCTTTGATCCTCTCGGGGGATGGAGATATAGCGGTTATCCCATCCCCATCTATTATTAATGGTCTATTGATAGACTCTGTCAGAACTCTGATCAACTCCTGGGTCTCGGGGTTGAGGGAGGCCCCAGATCCTATTGCAACTATATCGATCTCGTATGTCTCTATAATCCTCAATATATATTCATAGTTACTAAAGGCGATACTACCCTCTGCAGTCTCTTCGAGAGGTATATATACGACCTCGCTACATCTCGCAGCTATATAGGGTATCACAGTTCTAGGCGCGGCTAACCTTGAATAGCCTCCCCCAGCCTTTAGAAAAGAATATGATGCATAGTAGGGCGCTCCATAATAATATCTAGCCCCACCTACAACTAGGAATTTTCCAAACATACCTTTATGACCCCATCTAATCCTCTCAGGAAGAGGTGTTGGAGTATTCAGCTCAACATTGATCTCTCTGAGGAGCTCTGGTGGATAGGATAGATGAGATACATAGAGCTTGCCACAATATTGATATCCTGGATATAGTATATTCCCATATTTCGGAAGGCCTAGAGCAACTGTTATGCTCGATCTAACAGCGACGCCCCTTACAAGCCCGTTATTACCGTCTATCCCCGACGGTATATCTACGCTTACAACATCAGCCTTGGATCTGTTTATAGCCTCTATAGCCCTTCTATAAAGCCCTCTAACCTCTCCCTTAAGCCCTATCCCTATGAGCCCCACAACTATTACCTCAGCCCACTCAACTAGCTTATCAAGCTCCTCTAACCTCTCCTCGTTATCAGCGATATAAACGTCAACACCCATGGCCCTTACAAGCTCCAGGTTCCTCTTACAGAGATCAGTAGCCCTCGAAGGATCCCCAACCAAAACCACCTTCACAATCCCTCCACTGGCATATAGCCTTCTAGCAGCTACTAGAGCATCGCCACCGTTATTGCCGATCCCAGCGATGACGAGGATCCTTCGACCCCTCATAGATCCAATCTCCTTCAGAAGAGCTGAATAAACAGCAGAACCAGCATCCTCCATTAAAAGTAGATGGTCTATGCCATAGTTTTTATATGCAAGCTCGTCTATTCTCCTCATTTCCTCAACACTACATACAGGCATATAGTACATAGAAACATCTCCCAACCTCTATAGCATTCTGGGGCAATAACTGCTTAACATTAATAAGGCAAAGATCTATGTGTAGTTATTGAACATCGACATAGAAGCCGCCCTAAAAGGTCGGTCGATCGCTAAGGATCCTAATGCCATACAGCTTAATCTATTCCAAGCAACAGATCATAAGGCTCTACGCTATCGTCAATGGTTTCCCATACCATTGGATCTTATCCTTGATACCAACCCCTCAGAGCCGCCCATAGAGACGCCTAGTTACTCGTTATGGCAGGACGCTAAGATCTTTTCCAGAACTTCTATAACCTCTATAATCCTTAGTCCTTTAAATTAGTATAGCTTATGAAGAGAGTCTCAGCCTTATCGATATAAACTGATCTCACAAACTTATAGGCATTTCAAGCTTCATAGATATTAATAATTTATTATATAATTATATATATACGTAATCAAGTAAGATAGCTTATAGAGACGACCTCATATCCCTCGATAGGGGATAATGAGATAAACCTAAGATACAGTCTAGAGCTAAACCCTTTTAAAGGAAATGTAGTTAAAACCTCCCAACCCTAAAGAACAGAGGTTCTCTCTAGGGTACGAGAGGGATAAGTACCTTAGTAGTGGTAGAGCTAAGCTTTAATCTAATATAGCAAAATTTTCTTGGCAGGTTTCTGTGGGAAGTGGTGATGAGGTTAAAATAACATATGTATTTGTTGAAGCTGCGTTAGAGCTTGTTCCGAAAGAGCTTCTAAGTTCCAGGGATGTTATCTCGAGCGCTAGGAGAAGGGGCGTAGATCCTTCTAGGATGCTGCTTGATATATCTTACCACTATAGATCTATGAGGAGATACCTAGCCGACTGGTATAAGAGGGGTAGGCCGGATATTATACATACTTCTCTCCTACTGCTTTCATCATCTCCCCTTTGGTCCCATGGCTTGATCGATGCTGTTGTTGAGACTAGGCATGGGCTTGTATTTGTGAGGAGCGGGGTTAGGATCCCTAGGAACTACAATAGATTTGTTAGCCTGATGGAACAGGTATTGGTTGAAGGCTCCGTACCCCCTGGTAGTGAGAATCCCCTTATATATCTTGTGAAGAAGGATCTCCTGGAATATATTAATGAACAGCCCCTTGAACATATAGTTTTGCTTGATGAGAAAGGGAGGAAGGAGGATCCCTTTAGTCTATGTAAAAGGATAGCTATGTCGAGGAGATCCGCAATCCTGATCGGGGGCTTCCAGCGGGGAGAGTTCTCTAAGAGGATCTTATCGAGAGGCTTCGAAAGAATCTCTATATATGGTGAGAGTCTCGACACGTGGGCTGTTGTCTGCAAGATAAACTCGATATTAGAGAGCCTCCTAGGGGTATTCTAGCTCTAATAAGGCTTCCACGAAATATCTATGGGCTATCCCATGGCCAGGAGATGTGTGGGAATAAATGTTCCGCTAAAGGTAACGATATCGGGGGAGCATGCGGTAGTATATGGATATCCAGCCCTTGTAGCTGCTATCAATAGAAGGATAGCTATTAAAATATGTGTGAGACCTGATAGAGAGATCCGTATTACTAGTAGGGGGGCTATGATCATAGGCGATATATCCCTCATATGCTCAGAGGAGAGCTGCAGAGGAGACGTCTCTCCAGACCATGTGGAAAGGCTTTTTTCATATGTATTAAAAGCTATAGAGATATCCTCAAAGATATTCGGAGATCTTGGTGGTCTCTATATAGAGATATCCTCGGGGGTTCCCGTAGGCTCTGGGCTAGGCACATCAGCAGCGATCTCTGCTGGAGTGGTAGCTGGATATTCATATCTGGCCGGCAGAACTGTTGAGAGGAAGGATATAGCATCGATCGCAAGGAGAGTAGAGATAGAGGTTCAAGGAGCAGCATCCCCAATGGATACAGGTGCCGTCTCCCTAGGAGGGGTGCTCCTCGTAAAACCCCTCGAGACTGAGGTATTCAAGAGGGTTGAGCCGAAAAAGGCTTTGGAGATCCTCATAGCGATAACCCCTAAGAAGAGAAGCACGAGAGAAACTGTATCGATGGTTAGAGATCTATATAATAGGAGGAAAACCATTGTAGATCATTTGATGAGGGCTATAGGAGAGATCAGCGAGGAGGCTTCAAAAGCGTTAGAAGAGGGTGATTTAAAAACGCTTGGCGAGCTAATGAATATTAATCATAACATATTAAGAGCCCTAGGAGTTGTGGACTGTGAGAGCGAGGATATAGCAGAAATCATGAGAACCGCTGGCCTCGAAGGAGTCAAAATAAGTGGTGGAGGCTGGGGCGGGGCTATAATAGGGATTTCCAGAGATAGGAGTAGGCTGGAGCAAGCGCTAAACTCACTTTTAGAGACAGGATATACAGCATTCATATCCTCGATAGATTTTAGAGGTATAGAATATGAAGAAATCCTAAAATAGCAACCACAAACCAACAAACTTCCGCTATGGAAGACCTCGTTATTTAATCTTCTGCCCCGATGGATATGTAGAAGCTCTTCCAACTCCGAGGATTATACTTTCAAACTAGCTCTATATATTTCTACTGCTTATAAATATATGGTGGAATATGCTGAAGGTGAGTATAAGGCTCTATGCAGTGTTAAGGGATCTATATGGAGTTGATAAAGACACGATCGAAGTTCCTGAGGGATCTACGATTAAGGATCTCCTGGAGATCCTTGGTAGGAAGAGCAAGGCTTTAGAGGATTTTATGGAGAAGAGGCTCTCATCTATAATCACACTTGTTAATGGCCTATATGCGCCGCAGGATCAGAAGCTTAGGGATGGAGATGTTGTAGATCTTCTGCCACCAGCCTCTGGGGGATGTGATGAGCTGAAGATCGTGTCTAGGGATGAACTGCCGAGCCTCCAGGAGATCATGGAGGATGCCAAGAAACACTCCGGGGAGGAGGGGTTGGGGGCCTTGCTAATATATGTAGGGATCGTTAAAAGCCCTGTTGATGGTGTGAAGGTTGATAGCCTATACTATGAGGTGCACAGGGAATACACATCGAGGAGATTTGAAGAGATTTCCCAGGAGATTAGAAGGCGATATGGAGTGAAATATGTTAGGATATACCATGTAGAGGGTCTTCTAAAGCCTGGAGATCCAGCGATGATCGTATCTATACAGGGTGTGAGTAGGAAAGAGGTGTTAGAGGCTATGAAAGAGGCTATAGAGCTGGTGAAACATACAACAGGGATATGGAAGCTCGAGAGAAGAGAAGATGGGGAATACTGGGTTCTAGGCGATGGAGAAAGAATTTCAAGGATCAACTCTGTATCTAAGGAGAAGCATGAATAGCGTCTCATCTTGGAAAACATCAAAGATATATTTGTGAGGTAAAGGATTACCCTAATATCGATGAGGAGATCATACTATGGAATCATAACAAGTTCCCTACTAGCATCCCTTTTAACAATTACGATGACCTCTACCATAGAAATTCTTCTGGCGATCTCATTCTACAAATATAGATTCCCCGGTAGCTAACTCCTTAGGATCCTAGCATTAATGCCTCCTACTAGTAGCTCCGTTTGCTAGCGTATATGCCATGAGCAAGATCTTTGACTGAGAAGTATGGACTGATATCATATATATTCAACGACGTCTTGGATCTCCCTATAAGGGTTAGTGTAGAGAGCTTTGCAAGGATCATCCTATCCTAGAGCCTAAACTTATACCCATTTGTATCCCTTAATGTATACTTATTGGTGGCAAATGTAGATTCCTAAGTCTTGAACAACAAGCTAAAAATTTAGGCTTTAAGCGCTTAGAAGGGAGACTGCTTAGGAGTGTCATGACTCCTTCTCGACACCAGGCATAGCACAGATCTATATTGATCTTTATATTATCTATCTAGGTACACCCGTGTTCTTCAAGCTGATAGAATGATTACATCATATATTCAGGAGGCTTTCAAGACACGATGACCGCAAGATCTCTACAGAGACGATAACTCTAACAATAGCTCGTCGATGATCTCTCGCAGCATTTACAGGTATAAAGAGTTATATTATATTTGAGAAGAAACTTCGTTATAGGAGTTTTCAGCACATGGTCAATGAAATCTACGGAGATCTATAGCAGCCTATGCTATAATACTACTCTTCCTAGCTCTCTCACTATTACCATAGATAGACGTTCTCGTGCTAGCCCTCACATCAAGGTGGACAGTCTCTTTGCTAGAAAGGTTCTCAGCATCTAGGTTACCCGACGTATTTTCCGATCCAGCAGTGCCGAGTGTTACGAGGAACGACTTAGTATACATAGTTGTAGCCTTAGTAGTAGTTTTATATAGCGAGCGGATCCTTAATAGCCTTCGTATACCGTTTAAGCAAGATAGGTTTCATCATCATACTAGGATCGCTCAGAAGGGTTGGTGCAGAACATCATGTACCTCTTATATTATTAAACAATACCCAGAACCGCCCACAAGCCGCTTGTCCCCCAGATAGTAAGTGCTTTAAAAGCTACCGTGATGATCGTATAACCCATAGCAATAACATTTTCTAATATAGCTTTTATAGCTTTGAAAGGCAGAGGCTCTATAGACATGCGACTACTTTCCAGAGACTATGCTTATAAGGATCTAAAAACGTTTACAACTGAAAGCCTCGCCCTTCAGGGCAGGGATGGTTTTAATAGCTTCCAGGTTTTTGTTTTTGGAGAGGCTCTATTGCTTCTAGCGATGAGGGTTTGCTAACCATCTCGATCGGAATGAGGGTTAGTCCCAAGTCTGGGGCTATAGAGCTCCTCAGAAGATACAATGTAGCTCTCAACTATGCTATAAACAAGATCCTGAGCCTTGGTTTGAGAAGCATTGGGAGGGTTCATAACGCTCTATATAGAGAACTGAGGGAATGGTTTAGACTTCTATCCAGGACTGCTATTGACTGTTATAGGGATGCCCTTGCAAATGCCAATGCCTGGAGGAACAATCCTAGGAGGGGTAGGAGGCCTAGGGTTAAAAAGCTATCAATGCTTCTACATCAAGGACAGGAATACAGGGTCGAAGATGGCTATGTGGAGATCATAGAAGGGATCAAACTCGAGATCATTGGCTGGGATAGAAGGTATAACCGATATGAGAGTGAGGAGGCAAGGCTAGTCTATAGAGGCGATAAGATGATGCTTTGGATATCAAAGAAGATACCCAAGCCACAGCCCTACCAGCCTAGAGATGCTATAGCCGTGGATATCAATGAGAGGAAGATAGTCTATGGAGATGATAAGATAAACAAGGAGAGAGACACCAAGATCGGTGAAGCCCATAGATGGAAGAAGCTTGCCGAGGATCTCCAGAAGAAATACTCCTCTCCAAAGTATCCTGCATGGAGGAGGAGAAAAGCTACATCATCGGGATGCCCAAAATGCGATTCAAAGCTGGAGGAGAACGGATATAGAAGGCTTAAGATGTCCGGACACAGATTCTAAGCTAATAGAGACATCATAGGGAAGCTAAACATAAGGAAGAAGGCTCTGAAGATGCTGGGAATCAAAGTAATTCCTGGGGTATCTCTGACCCCCCCAGATGACAGATGTAAACCCGAATAGATGGGGTGAACCGATGAACAGCTAAAAGATATACTAGGATTGAAAGCATTATAATAGTAGGACCACAAACCCTCCGCATCAGCGGGTGGGGTGGAGATTGAAAGGGGAGGAGGTCAGTTAGCTTTTCTAAATATAGATAGCCCTTTTTTAAGTCTCTCTAGCTTCTCGATATTTAGAGTATTGCCTGCTATAATTGTTATAGCTATCGCCTCTAACCCTGATATGACTAAATAGATATATATGTCGGGCGAGCTATAACCCTCTAACATCGCTATTCTTGAATAGAATGGAAGCCCTGTTAATGGATTTGAAAGCAATACCCGTGCCGAGAGAGACGAGGGATCTATAAATCCCATTGCTAGCCAGAGGATCACCAGTGCAGGTGTAATGCTCCCGGAGATTGTAGTAGCCATCCTCACATCGCTGCTAGCCCCCCCAATCACTATTCCTATAATACCTGCTATGAGGATCGCTTCTAAAGCATATATAACAATCACTACAATCGTCTGAGGCGACAACGATATTAAATCATATATACTCTGGATCTTAACGCCCTGTAGATACTTATGTATAATCTGCGGAGGTACACCAATATATTGGGGGGCTAGACCCTGCGTAATATTTGGATTCAAGGTTTTGAAAGAGCTTATGCTGGATGTAAGCATCTCGGTATATAGAAGTAGGCCAAGACCAAACCCTGCTAGGGATAGTGCTCCTATGAATCCCGATGCTGCTAGCTTAGCTAATACAATATCTCTTCTTGGTATGGGCATCGATAGAAGAACCTCCAGAGTTTTTTCCTCATTCTCCACAGCCATCGAGACTGAGCTGTACTGCAGGATAGATATTGAGATCAGTAGAAATATCAGTGGAACCATTATTGGGATGAATGTCAATATGAATATCTGGTTAGCGTCGAACGAGGCTATAACGGCATTCCTCCCCTGAATATATGGTATAGAATAAACTTTGGAGGGATATATAAGGGTTGGGAGAATCGATGTTAGGTTTTTCATCTTAGCCACGTAGATCCTAGACGCATCTATAATAGCCTGCTCTATTCTAAACGATATACCCTGCCCCGTGGAAAAGCTTGCAAGCTCCGTCTTGTAGAATATATATGTCTCAACCCTGCCGCCATGAGCAAGGCTCTCTATCGAAGATGCATTTATAACTATAAGCGCGTCCGCCTCTCTGGGGAAGGCATCTTCTCTATTGACATAGGATATATTGTAGATCATCATAGATGCTTTGAGTATCTCTAGAAAGTCTCTAGCAATGCCTTGGTTATCCAATACAGCTATCTGGGCTGAGATTTGTCTAGCATATCCCTGGGAGATCTGGGTTGATATGGAGATATTCTGGATCAAACCAAATATGGGGAGGACCAGAAATCCTATTAAAACCGGGATCCAGATCCTGGGATCCCTGATCAGATCCTTTATCTCCTTCTTAACCAGAGTTCTTAGCATTTTCACCACCCGAGACAAGCCTTACAAAAGCATCCTCTAGGTTCTTAGCCCCTACAGACCTTATGATCTCCTCTATATACCCCTCAGCCACTATAGATCCTCTATCGATTATTGCAACCCTCTCACATAGATCCTCCGCCTCTGCCATCTCATGCGTAGATAGGAGCACCGTTATACCGCGGCTCTTAGAGTAACTTTTTATAATGCTTCTAAGCTCCACTTTCTGCACAGGATCTAAACCTATTGTAGGCTCATCCAATATCGCAACTCTTGGAAGAATCATTAGGGCCCTAGCAACCTGGATCCTTCTCTTCATACCCTTCGAATATTGCTTCATAGGCCTTCTAAGATCTTTCTCTGAGAGGCCAGAGATCTTGATCCCCCTTTCAACGGCCTCTTCAAACCCTCTACCCTTATAATATATTTTTGCAATAACCTCTAGATATTCAAGCCCAGTGATATTCCTATACGCCCCAACCTCCTCTGGAAGATACGATATAACCCTCCTAACGGCTTCGGGCTCTCTAATAACGCTATACCCCTCTATATAGGCATCACCACTAGTTGGTAATATGAGTGTTGCGAGGATCCTAAAGGTGGTTGTCTTACCAGCACCATTAGGACCTACTAGACAGTAGATAGAGCTCCTCTCAACCTTAAAAGAGATCTTCTTTAGAGCATAGATAGATCCATAGTACTTCTCAAGCTGCCTAACATCTACGCTAAACCCTTGCCCTTTATCGCTCAAAGCTTTTCACCTAGATAGACACGGCTTTATCCTACAAGATATTTAATATATGCAGATATTAAGCTAGCTAAGCTATAGAGATACAAGCTCTGCCATGCCGCTTGCCACGAGAATTACAGCACGATCTAGGTGGATCATGTATATATAGCCCCTCCTAAGGCTAATCCCCTCTCCATCAAGATCCACCTTGGATCTTATGGGAACCCTGCCATAGGGATCTATAGGGATGCTTTTAAAAAGATCTATCATTATATCTGGAATCTTAGCAACCATCTTAAGAATCTCGGAATCAAATGACTTACCAGGATCCAACCCCATTATAGCCTTAAATATTCTGAGCCTCATAAAAGATCTAACAGCATCCGCTAAAACCCTTTCCAACTCCCTACATATCTCGCCATCCCTTCTCCTAGCGCACCAAGAATAGATCCTAGAGATCCTATCTTTCTCCTCCACAAGCTGGGAAAAGCCGATCTCCTGGATCTTTTTAGTGAGAGCCTCTTCCTCTAGAATTCTTCCTAGCTCCATGGCCACTATAAATACTTAGCAGATAAATATATATGAAAATCTCTTCACTAACACTACAACTTGAAATTATCGCTTATAAGGTGGAGAAGCTTTGTTTAGACCGATCACACCACTTACAATTGAAAACCTCTCTCAAGGTGGAGAGGATGTCAGCCTCCCCCATTTAACTCATTTGAACTTATAGTTTATCCGGATAATGCTATATCGTTTTGGATCAACATATAAGTTAATCCTAGAGATATATCAATATCCAAAAGGGTTTAAATTATATTCGCTCCAAGGATATAGTCGACCATGCTGCATGGTTGGTTATTCATCTATCTAAGGGCTATATCATCAAATTTAAACCTATGAAGCCCTTAATTAACTGGAGTTCGGAGATCATGGGGATCAGGATCGCAGTTGATGTTGGGGGTACTTTTACAGACTTTGTATATATAGATGATAGTGGCAACATGAGGTCCTTTAAAATTCTTACAAACCCGGGGAAACCAGAGGAAGTTATTGTAACAGGACTTAGAAGCATAGGGGGAGAGGTAGAGGAGATCGTCCATGCAACTACAATAGCTACAAATGCTCTCAGAGGCCAGATTGGCCTGGAGCTCCCAAAGGTGGCCCTCATAACTACTAGGGGTTTTAGGGATGTGATTGAGATTGGTAGGCAGAACAGACCTAGGCTCTATGATCAGTTCTTTGAGAAGCCGAGGCCCCTGGTTCCGAGGAATCTGAGGATCGAGGTTAGGGAGAGGACTTCAGCATCTGGCGAGGTTCTCGAGAGTATAAATGCCACCGAGATCGAGGGGGTTTGTGAAGGGCTTAAAAGATCCGGGGTTGTATCGATAGCTATATCATTTCTACACTCATATGCAAACCCCTCTAATGAGAAGGCCGCTAAGGAGATCGCTAGCCGCTATTTCAAATATGTTACAGCATCACATGAAATAGCTCCAGAGCCTAGGGAGTATGAGAGAACCTCGACAGCTGTCGTAAATGCCGTTCTAATGCCTCTGGTTTCGAGGTATATAGAGTCCCTTGCATCATCCCTCGCACATTTCAGAGAACCCAAGCTATATATAATGTCAAGCTCAGGCGGGCTGGTAGATATTGCCGAGGCTATGGAGAAGCCCGTACAGATCATAGAGAGTGGCCCAGCAGCTGGTGTTGTGGCAGCATCAGAACTTGCAAGAACCATGGGTTTGGATAGAGTTATAAGTCTCGATATAGGTGGAACCACAGCTAAAGCTGGAACCATAGTTAATGGTGAGATAGAGATAACAAGCGAGTATGAAGTAGGCGGAGAAGCCCATTATGGGAGGATTGTTAAGGGCTCGGGCTATCCTGTGAGATTCCCGTTCATAGATCTAGCTGAAGTCTCAGCGGGTGGAGGCACGATCATTTGGAGAGATGAAGCAGGGGGCCTCAGGGTTGGCCCTATAAGCGCGGGCGCTGATCCAGGGCCTATATGCTATGGCAGAGGAGGCAAGGAGCCAACGATAACAGATGCCAACCTTATCCTCGGAAGAATAGGGGATCACCTTTTGGGGGGCGCTATAAAGCTTGATAAGAGAGGAGCTTTAGAAGGGCTCTCAAGGCTGGGAGATCCCTATGAGGTTGCTATTGAGGCGGTGAAACTAGCCGATCTCGAGGCTGCTAGGGCTATAAGGCTTGTCACGGTCGAGAGGGGTCTAGATCCAAGCGAGTTCACCTTAGTAGCATTTGGAGGCGCAGGTCCCCAACACGCAGTTGGGATAGCCGAGGAGATGGGGATCAGAAGAGTTGTAATCCCACCCTTTCCAGGAGTCTTCAGCGCTTTAGGCCTCCTACTAGCTGATTGGAAGTTCGAGGCTAGAGCATCATTTCCAGGGGATTTAGAGGATGTATATAGATCTCTTGAGGAATCTATTTTGAAAAAGGTTAGAAGGGTGGATTATTTTGTGAGATATGCCGATGTTAGATATAAAGGGCAAGGCTGGGAGATCACGATCCCGGTTGGGAGACCAGCCTCTATAGATGAGATCTCGAGAGCCTTTGAGGACAGGCATATCTCTCTCTACGGTTTCAAAATGGATCTACCGATAGAGATTGTAACAATAAGGATTTTTGCGGTTATTAAAAGGGCGAAGCCGGGGCTCCCACGTCCGAGGAGGCATGGTGATGCATCGCCTAGGGGCTATAGAAGGGCATATATATATAACTCATGGGTAGACGCTCCCATCTATATTAGAAGCGAGCTTCCTGAGGGTGCTAGGCTGAGAGGTCCCGCTCTTATAGATGAGTATGACTCCACAACAGTGATTCCAGAGGGTTGGGAGGCTAGAGTAGATGTAACAGGATCTATTGTTGTTGAGATTCTCTGAGGTGGTTTCATGGTTTCATGGGAGCTGATCTACAAGGCAACTGTATATATAGCTGAAGAGATGGGCGTGGCCCTCAAGAGATCCGCCTTTTCCCCGAACATTAGGGAGAGGATGGATCATAGCTGTGCGATAGTAGATAAAAAGGGTAGGATCGTCGCTCAGGCGGAGCACATACCAGTCCACCTAGGATCTTTCAGAGTTTGTGTGAAGAACATAGTCAACTGGATTGAGAAGAGCGGCGATATATTAGCGGATGGTGATATGCTGATCTTCAACGACCCCTATATCTCTGGAACCCATCTCAACGATGTGACATTGATAGCCCCGATATATTATGGGGGGAGGCATATAGGCTATGTAATAAATAAGGCTCACCAGGTTGATGTAGGGGGGCCTATACCTGGGAGTATGAATCCCATGGCCAGAACTATATATGAGGAGGGCCTTATCATACCTCCTGTAAAGATTGTTAAGAGGGGATCCATAGATAATGAGATCCTTAGGATTATAACCTCAAACACCAAGACACCGCTGATAACAGAGGGCGATATAAAGGCGCAGATAGCAGCGAACATAGTTGGCTCGAGAAGGGTTGCTGAGCTGGTTAGGAAATACGGTATGGAAGCTGTTGAAGATTCGTGGGAGAAGGCTATATCCCATGGCAGGGCTCTAGCCCTAACCAAGATCTCTAGATGGGGGAGGGGCGTTTCTGAGGCTGAGGACTATCTAGAGCTAGAGGATCAAGATCCCGTGATAAGGGTAAGGCTAGAGGTTGGAGTTGAATATATAAGGGCAGACTTCACAGGCACGAGCAAGCAGATCGATAGACCCTATAACGCTGTATATGGTGTAACATATGCCGCGGTGGTCTATTCGATAAGAAGTATTATTGAGGGCGAGGTACCCGTTAACGAGGGATTCTACAGCATTGTAGAGGTTATATCGCCTGAGGGAACTATCGTGAATCCGAAGAAACCAGCCCCCGTCTCTGGAGGTAATGTTGAGACATCCCAGAGGATTGCAGACGTGGTTCTAAAGGCCCTCTCAGCAATAGCACCAGATAAGGTGCCAGCAGCCGGCTCTGGAACCATGATGAATGTAATGATAGGAGGTGAGGATCCTTTAATAGGATACTGGGCATACTACGAGACAATAGGAGGGGGAACCGGGGGGAGACCGGGTAAAGATGGGGTATCAGGGGTTCATGTAAATATGACAAACACTATGAACACACCTATAGAGATTGCTGAGAGAGTATACCCCATAATATATACAGCCTATAAAATCAGAGAGGGAAGCGGAGGAAGAGGAAGATTCAGGGGAGGCGATGGGATCATAAGATCCTTTAGAGTTCTTAGACCTGCAAGGCTATCTATAATGTCTGAGAGGATTAAAAGACCTCCGTGGGGGCTCCACGGAGGCGAGCCTGGAAAACCTGGAAAAATAGTGATTAGAAAGAGGGATGGAAGAGAACTGGTAATGCCGAGCAAATTCTCCATAGAGCTAGAGGAGGGAGACGAGGTAATAATAGAAACACCTGGCGGCGGGGGATGGGGATCTCCCAATACATAGATCATAGCCGTCAAGCGACCTTCAATAAAAACCCTTGATGACTGGGGGCTCAGCTTAATTATTAGCTAGATTTTATAACTGAAAGCCTCATCCCTCAGGGCAGAGAGGTGTCAGAATCTAAAGTCCTGCTATATATTGATCATGATCATAAGATGTTATGAGATATGAAAAAGCTATTATAAAAGCATGTAGATATGAAGGTTTTGTAGTATGTTAAATAGATATCGATATTTAATATGGAGGAATATTTCGCTTCTATGATCTAGAGAAGGCTATAGAAGTAATATAGCTTGAGGCTATCTTGAATAAGCGGAAACAAAGGATATTCTATCCTCCTCCCCGCCCTAAAGGGCGAGATTTTCAGTTGTAAAGCGATGAAAACCCCATATATTTTTTAGGGCTTTGGCAGTAAATAGCGATATATGGGGTTCTAATGGACTCTAAAGCGAAATTGATCTCAATTCTATCCCATCTCAAAGACAATATATCAGCACCCTCTGACATAGTTATGAAAACCGGTTTGCCTAGATATGAGGTTTTAGGAGCATTCCACGTTTTAGAGGCTCTCGGAATTGTAAATATAGTTCATAGCAGGAGCAACTATAAGCTATATACACTATCGGAAGTGGGTAAAAGGATTCTCGAGATTCTTTTAAGTGGTGGAGGCTTAGAGAATTTAATTGAGCATAAAGAGTTACATGAGGGGGATAGATCCACCCCAGATATGGCTGGTGAAGAGTTACCTCTTAAAAAGATCTCCGAAAATATAGGAGAAGCCGCACAAGCCTAGCACATTAATATAGCATAACCCCATGATGGGTGCTGTAAGGAATTTTTAATATCTTCGGAGATTCTCTCCAAGAAAATTACATACTGGTTAGAGTATTGCGAATTTTAAACGCATATTCACCTATTGTATTTGGATTTTTTTACCCCTGTATATTAATATTATTATGGGGGCCCAGTCCCTGGGAACCCCACCCCCGATGACATTCACCAATTGGTTACCTGGGGCTGGGCCCCACCTATTGTGAGAACCTTCTTGAAATATCTTCTCATTTTATCATCTTCTTTTATATATTAGAATCATTCCAAGGCTTGTGCATGCTAACCAACATGATCTCTGAGACCCTTATTATCATGGTTCTCAGATCTTTTCCCCATTCTAGATAATGGAACTTTTAAACAGGGTTTTATATATATGGAACAAGAGTGATATTGAGTCTATAGGATGTGAATCCTATGGAGGACACAATTTATAAATTAATATATATTGTCCTTGTATGTAGATATAGAGTGTCAAGATGAATACGTGCCCTAAGAAGATGATCAATGGTCCGTGTGGGGGGTATAGGGATACCATATGTGAAGATGATAGACTAAAGTGTGTATGGATATTAGCATATTATTCGGCTTTGAAGAGGGGTACTATTGATAAGATGTTCCGGCTTAAGCTGGATCCCGGCTTCAAAGTTTCGAGCTATAGGCCTGTTGCTAAGAGGGCTAGAGGGATTGTTGAGAGGATATTGTCTGGCAGGACGGTAATCATATATGAATATACGCCTAAACCCTATACAACCCCAGGGGCTCTGGTCAAGGAGCTTGAGGGGATAGCTGGTATATATCATGGTGTGGACTTCGTTGATAACCCAGGCGGCTACCCGATACCGAGCTCCCTGCCATATGCGGCTATAACGAAGAATAGCTATAGATCTCTACATGTGAGTATGCAGATAACTGCTAGGAATAGAGATAGGAACCAGGTGGTTTCAGATGTGTTGGCAGCATCACTAGCAGGGTTAGACGCTATTGTAGCAACAACAGGGGATCTCCAGCTTGATGAGAGGGGAGTGTGGGATCTAGATGCCCCAAGGCTTATATATCTAGCTAGGCTGATTCTCGACCTAGGCATAGATCATACGGGGAGGAGGGTTGGGGTTGGCGGTGAGAGCATGATTATAGCTGCTTCTGTGAATATAAACGCCGAGCCTCTAGAACCTGAGATCCTGAAGATCAGAGTTAAAATCGATGCAGGGGCAGAGATCTTCATAACCCAACCTGTATTCGATGTCGAGAGATTCAGGTTTTTCCAGAGATCTTTTGGGGAGAAGGTTAAAAATCCATTCGAGATCCCCATTATAGTGGGGATCATACCCATCACTAGTAGGAAAATACACCAGTTCTTTGAGAGGAAGGTCGGTATAAAAATCCCAGAGAAGATCTCAGTAGAGCTTAAGAAAGATAAGATCGATAGAGAAGCCCTTATTAAGGCCAATCTAGACGTGATCGAGAAGATCGTTAGGGAGATTAACCACAGCTCCTACTATATATCCGCCTTCGGAGATCACAAGCTTGGCGTTGAAATAGCCAAAGTTGTTAGGAGCGTAGTTGGATAAGCACCTATTTCTTATCACCTCTATCCCCTATGAACTCGTCAAGCCTTTTAGCCCCGAGAACCTCTGCATGTATATCCTTGAGTGAGAGGGCTTTTGAAAGATCTTCCTCGTCAACCTTGTAATTCCCGCCTCTTGTAGGTTTCAACATATCTACTGGAACCAGCTTCCAGCCGGAAGACCCAACGATCTTAACAGCTATAAAGGCTTTTCCACCAGATCTCCTAGCAAATTCCAATAGCTTCTCAACCTGACTCTTCTCAATATATATAGGCTCTTCTTTCACCCTAGTTTTTACCTCGAATATATATACAGTTCCTGATCTTATTGCAACTAGATCTGGATATAGGATCCTCTTGGCCTTAGCCCCACTTGCAGGGCCCCTTATAACTGCGAAGCCCATTTCCCACAGCTTTAGAGCTAGATCTCTTTCATGCTGTACCCCAGCCCTACCTCTCTTCGGAGCAGCCCTCTTGCTTTCCACAGCTACTCCTCCACCTTTAACCTAACGCTGACCCCATATTGCTTCTCAAGCTTCTTCTTAAGCTTGAGAAACCTCTTTCCAGCATTAATAGCGTTATCTCTATTCACTATAATCCATAGAGTGTCACCCTCTAGAGAGGCTGTGGCACCTGGTATTGCCCTGCTTATCTCATCTATAACCCTTGACTCTATAGAGCCCCCCCTATAGCCTGGTCTGAGCCTCTTTACCGGAACCACAACTGTTTGCTCTCCGAATGTGTATATCTCATATTCCAGCTCTCCACTTAAGAAATCTCTAACCTCGACAACGGGTCTTGCCAGCTCCGCCTCTCTAAGTCCTGTTGGGAGCTTCACTGTCATGCTAACCTCGTATACCTTTTCAACGTTACCCCTGCTGATATATATCACTGTATCCACTATGCTTGGTATCATACCCAGATCAACCCTTCTTAAGAGTCTCTGTATAGCATCTATAGGTGAGGCTGCATGTACAACCCCCACCATGCCTATCCCAGCAAGCCTCAGATCAATGTAGAGATTAAAATCCCTATCATCCCTCATCTCATCGAAGAAAGTGTAGTCAGGCCTGCTTAGAAGCAATATATCGTGAAGCTCCTCTGAATCAGCATATACCTTTGAATATTGGGAAGCCTCTTTAGGTAGCCTCATATCCCTCGGGCTCTCAATGGTCTTCACAACCCTGCCCATCCTCATATAGAACTCTGCCAACGCCTGGGCAAAGGTGGTTTTACCCATCCCAGGGGATCCCGCTATAAGTATTCCCTCAGCCTTCTCCAACAGTCTCTTCAAAAGCTTTTCTGGCAGTCTATAATCCTCCAGCCTGGGCCTCGCAATAGGTCTTGTAATTGTGATCTCATATCCATCCCCCAGCGGAGGTCTCACTATGATGATCCTATAAGATCCCAGCTGAACTATTGTAGATCCAAGCCTATTACTCTCTATAAACCCCCCATTGGCAGGACTCTGAGCAGCCTCGAGGATCTCCCTAGCTATCCTCTCAACCTCCTCTCTCGTCATCGGCTCCTCCCTTAGCTTAACAAAATACCAATTTCCTGGGAAGCCCTTCTTAGCCCTTGGAGGAGCTCCCTCCTTTAGATGGACAGACATTGTCTCGCTATCAAAGAAGCTCTCGATCGATAAGCCTAAATATTTCTTCCTCACCTCAATCACATCGATACCCATAGCCCTTGATGCGGAGATCTGTATAGGATCAGCTGTTATGATCTTACCACCAACTTCATAAGCATATCTCCTCACAAGCTGATCTATGCCCTGATCAGATCTCGTCCTGGAATAATCAACTATAACCAGCTCCACAAGACCGTTGTCAGAGAGATTTCTTAGCCTCGATATCTCCTCTAAGCCAGCACTAGCTATGGTATTACCCTCTCTGGCAAGCCTAACAAGCTCTTCTATCACCGGTATTATCACGTGGATCTTTCCTCTAACCACTCCATCTTCAACTAGTCTTGAGACGCCTTCCTCCATTAAGGCAGAAGGGTCTACAACATATATCTCTTCAAAGGCTACTCTGGCCATGCCTTACTAATCCCCCATATGCTTGGCATAGATAGATCTTAAAATACCTCGTTAGCATGGAGAACCTCCCTCTGGAGATATAGTTATACCTATAGCTAACCGATTGCCCCCTTATTCTAACCTCCACCTTGTATATATCTTTTGTGAGAATTATAAGCTATAAAGCATCACGGAACTATTGATCCTAATGGCGTGGTTCTCGAGAGTATCTATATACCATAGGATGCACAGTAACTCTCAGTTTCACATACCTCGACCTCGGCTACCCTCTCAATACCCATCTTAGCTAGAGATTCATAGATCCATCTAGATAGCTCTTCTGCGGAGGCTATCTTTATAGGTAGTCTAACATTCTTAGCACCCTCGATCTCCTCTTGCCCCTCAGCTAGTATATATGAGTGATCGAGAGGCTCTAGAAGCTTCTCCACAGCCCTATATAGCTCGTCTAGATCCATAACCCATGGTATCCCCCCTTCCCTACATACTCTAACCCTGACCATGTAGTTATGGCCATGTATCTTTGAGCATTTAGAACTGAGGCTCTCAGGCACTCTATGCCCTGCTATGAAAGATGCCCTCACACTTATACACGTCCTCATATATCTACCACTTATCCCCCGATGGTTGTTGGTTATCGTTGATATTCTTTTGTTTTAGATTGCTGTACTTCCTGATCCACAGGGTTTCTAGCCCTTTGGCATCGGGGGACCCCCACCTCTCCCACAGAGATCTTGGGATCTCTATGGGCTCATAGGTGGCTGTTGAGCCCAGCGGAAAGGGGCTCCCATCTAGGCTTGGATCTCCGAAGCCCTTCTGGGTAGGGCCCTCATATAGGGCTTCGGCCTCGGGTGCTCCAAAGGTCATAGCATTCCGAGGTATCCCAAGATCTAGCAGAGATATCACCTCAACATCAAAACAATTATGGATTAGATACTTATAAGCTTAAGCCCAGACAAAAAATATAAAAGCATCCCTACTACCATGAAAAAGGATACAGCCCTACTATATCGTTATATACTTTACCGTATATTTTAGCATCTTTTTCTCGACAACTTCAACGCCTAGACCAGGTTTATTCGGGGCTTCGATATAGCCTCCCCTCTGTAGAATCCATGGGGGCTCCACTATATCCTCCTCATAATACCTCTCACTAGCAGATATGTCGTTTGGCAGTTTCACATTTCGAAGAGACGCTAGAGCTACTTGAACGCCCCTCCCAACTCCGGTTTCTAACATGCCACCTATCCATACAGGGATCCCGGCTTTCTCAGCTATATCGTGGATCTCCTTCGAGGGGGCTATACCGCCGACTCTTCCAGGCTTTATATTGATTATCTCAGCCGCTCCGATCCTTATAGCCGATCTCGCTACATGGGGATCCTTTATGCTTTCATCAAGACATATAGGGGTTTCCAGGATCTTGGCTAGTTCAGCGTGATCTACTAGATCCTCGTAGTGTAGAGGCTGCTCAATCATCAGAAGCGAATAGCGATCGAGCTTTTTAAGATGATCAGCATCTTCGAGGGTGTAGGCTGCGTTTGCATCAACACTTAGCATTATATCCGGGTATTCCCTCCTGATAGCTGCTACAGGTTCTAAATCGTAGCCTGGCTTGATCTTTATTTTGATTCTTTGGTACCCCTTTTCAAGGTAATATCGAACCACTTTAACTAGCTTCTCAGGAGACTCTTGGATCCCTATACTGACGCCAGAGGATATCCTATCCCTAACACCCCCTATAACCTTCCAGAGGGGCTGCGACATCATCCTGGACCATAGATCCCATAGAGCCTCTTCAACACCCGCTTTAGCCATGTTATGCCCCCTCATCCTTCTAATCACATCGAGTTTCCAGAAGTTCTGTGGTACCTCGATCTCTAAACCCTTTATCCTTGGCGCTATGAAGTCCCTGATCACATGCCATGCTGTTTCAACAGTCTCATAGCTATACCACGGGCCCTCATCAGCTACAACCTCGCCCCAGCCAATCTCGCCAGAGATATCTTCTAGAGCTACCAGGATTCCGTGTCTATACACGCTCCTACCGAAGCTCGTTTCAAAGGGATCTTTTAGGGGCATGGCAACATGAAACATGCTGATCTTCCTGATCTTCATCTAATCACCTCAAATAAAATTTTACCGTCAGGGACTAATATCTGGAGAGATCATAGGAATCTTCAAAGATCTAGAGATCTACCTTATATCACCTTTGACAGCACAATATATTGAAGCCCGTTTCATATATAAGCAGCCAAATATATGCATATATAGGGAAGCTGTGGATAACCCCGCCAAGGACACCAGCTATCAGGTTTTTTTGAGCACTAATGAAGAAACTTTTAGAAAATCTATGATCAATATAGCAAGCTATATATTAGAGGCTGCCTCGAAAATATCGAGTGAGCAGGTTTCCAAAGCAGTCTCCCTATTGATCGAGGTCTATAAGGAGAGGAAGAAAGTCCTTGTTATAGGTGCTGGGAGAAGCGGGCTAGTTGGAAGAGCTTTTGCATTGAGACTTCTTCACCTAGGCTACCACGTTAACGTGCTTGGAGACACTATTGTGCCTCCAATAGGTAAGGGAGACCTTGTAATAGCGATCAGCGGATCTGGAAGAACAAGGCTTATAGTTACGGCTGCTGAAGCGGCAAAAACCGTTGGCGCTAGGATCATGGGAATAACCTCGTTCCCCGATTCGCCGTTGGCACAGCTATGTGAGGTAGTTATTGTTGTTCCCGGAAGAACTAAGGTTGCACGTGAGGAGGACTATTTCATGAGACAGATCTTAGGGATTCACGAGCCACTCGCACCCCTGGGAACCCTCTTCGAAGACACAGCCATGGTGTTCCTCGACGGACTAGTTGTGGAGCTTATGGAGAGACTAGGCCTAAAGGAAGAGGATCTCGAGAAAAGACATGCAAATATAGAAATCTGACCTCCTCTCAGCACTTTCAGATGCAAACCACTTTATCGACAGGACAACGCTTATATCCCTACTAGGCAATATATCTATAGGTGAATCGATATCGAATACGTCTATGCCACACTACTCCTCCACTCAGCTGGAAAGGAAATAAGCGAGGATAATATAAGGAAAGTGCTCCTCTCAGCGGGGATAGAAGTAGATGAAATCAAGCTAAAGAGCTTGGTAGCCGCAATAAGGCAGATCAACATAGATGAGATTATAAAGACAGCCACCCTAACACCAACAGCTGTTACCGTAGCACCTCCACAGCCACAAGCACAGGCACAGCAGGCGAAGCCACAGGCTAAAGAGGAAGAGAAGAAGGAGGAGAAGAAGGAGGTTACAGAGGAGGAGCTCGAGCAGGGTCTCTCGGCGCTATTTGGATAGACCAAGGCTTTATTATTTAACTATCTATAGAACCGGTTTTTTCTGATAAAGCTTTTAGCATATATTTTTAGACTTGGTTTTTCAAGGTAGAAACCTGCTATTTCATTATTGTAGAGGTCAGATATCTTTTAAACATTAGATCTCGTGATCCTGTGGTATATACGTTATAACTAAACCTGGCATGTGGGAGGTGCTCCATCTCATGAACTGATGCTCAGAGGCTCTTACATTATAATCGATTCTAAATCTCCTTCTAGCCCACTCTATGGTCTCCGCTGTTATTTTTCCGTCTCCCTTTGATAGAGCCATTCTTATAAGGGCATCTATCTCTGCATTGCTCATCCACCTCGTTGCCGTTACGAGACTCTCCTTAAGATCTTCGCTTACCTGTGCGCCATATTTCTTCAACAGATTCTCTATAATTATCTTCCTAGCCTCCCTATCTGGATAACCCATCACAACCGCTACATCTATCCTCCCTGGCCTCAGAATTGCTGGATCTATGAGCGTTGGGCTATTAGATGTGAGTATTGTTAAAGGCCTAACTGGTTTCTGTAAGAAGTTAAGGATCAGCGAGATCTCGCTTACATGCACCTCATGCACAGCCATGGTTCTGCTTACTAGGAACTCTGCATCATCTATTACAAGAGCTATATCGGTTCTCTTTACTATGCTCCTCAAAATCTTGTCAAGTATCTTTTCTGTCATACCATACCACATCGATCTATATATAGACGGTTTGAGATCAATTACCTTCTTGCCGAGACTCTGGGCTATCGCTTCAGCCAACACACTCTTACCAACACCTGGGGGGCCCATGAGTATTATCCCTTTTGGTGCAAAGCTATAGCCTAGCTTTATAGGCTTCACAACTATTGTCTCGAGATCCGATACAAGCTTCTCTGGAAACATTGAGAGACTCCACTCAGGATTCCTAGTTGGTAGCTTGACAACAAAGCTCTCCATCCCCTCTCTAATAACAACCTCTACCCCTTCACCTTCCCCCCTCTCAGCTGTTCTGAGTATGTATATCGCTATCGGCACCCTAGATATTGAGTATCCAAGATAGCCTAGGCTGGTAAGGAAAGATGTGACAGTCTCTCTATCTAGATGCGAGCCCACCTTCATAGCTATGTCCCTTAAAAGCTTTCTCCTATCATCGCTCTTTTCGGGGAGCTTGGGTATATATATAGCAATTATGCTTCTAACAAGTATCCTATCACATTCATATAGACACTTATTAGCACCAATGCCAAGAGCGACTACCTCAGGCTCCTCTTGAGAGGCGTCCACGAATGCTAGAGCAATTCCAAATCCCTCCTCCTCAGTCTCTTTTATCATAAGCGGAGCTACAGATGTGAGGAATCTCACAACAGCATAGGTGGAGGCGGTTCTAACATCGAATTCGGAGTTCTTCGTTATGTTCATCGGTATTTTCAGGATTCTGGGGCCTCCATCTCTTATGTCCATATCTGCTATTATTGTTGAAATATGATCTACGAGCCTGTTGATAGGTGGATACCAGGCATCATATATAGAGATCTTCCCCTTATTAGATAGTATTAAACCTCTAAAGCTCTTTTCAAGGGGGGTTCTAACCTCGGCCACTTTAGAGAGCTCTCGACTCTTCTTGTCATTCAATCCCCTTGGACCCCTACCATATTTGGTATTTTCAAAGCCTATATAAGAAACGCATATACAAGCAATGAGATCTATATTCTCTATTGCGACTAGATGTATGAGGTCTAGCCACATATGTTTTTAGATCTATATGGAGGGAGCTATTGCTACACAGCCTGTAGATCTTACTGCGGCAGCTACTTTAGACAATACATAGCCATGGAGAGGCGATTCCAAACCAAGCCTATATAATATTCTATGGAGGATAGGCACTTTTATAAAAGCCCCAGCAGCAGGTCTATGTCCTCCTCCGCCTAATTTTAGAGCAACTATTCTCACATCACATCTCCTAGATCTAAGGCTTAGAGGCCCCGATGGATTTATTACTAGGGCTATGTCACCACCGCTTATAGATAATATATAATGTGCCAAGCTGCTTGTAGAGATCTCTCTATGCTTCTTAACAACAGATGCAAGCCTTACACCATCAACATTGGCGATCCTCATCCTTTTTCTGTAATAGTTATATAGGCTTAGCTCTCTATCAACAACCCTTTCAATATATCTCCTGCCCCATGTGATAACTTCTTCAAGCGTGCTGCTCTTTACAAGCATCCCTAAGAGTATTGTCCTCCAGAGATCATCCCTTCTATAGATGCTAAGCCTCGCCAGCCATGGAGACAGGGGATCGTGGAACCTCCATAGATCTAGAGAACAAACGGCTGACACAATATTAGCTATATATGGATCCCTCTCTTCAAAATAAGATGCAACAACACCAGTTGCACAGGTGCTTTTATCGATCTTCAGCTCAGCAACCGAAGAGATCTTTGCAGTTGCCTCCTCATCCCACTCATGGTGATCAAACCACTCAATACTAACCCCAGACTCTCTAAAGGCTTTTAAGATAATGAATATCCTTTCAACATTTCCAGGGCTAGGGGCAAGATCCATTATAGATAGCTTCTTCAGAGATCCTCTATAGCTCTCCCACAGATCCTCGAGAATCTCTGGGAGCTCGTTTGGCTCCACAAACACAACTTTGTATTTATCACCCTTAGAGCCTAATCTGATATAGACTGCCGCGCTGCCAATACCGTCTAGATCTGTATGGGTTACCAGGACATGGATGCTTTCTACAGCGCTCAATGTGTTCCCGGCTCTTTAGAAAAGCGACTCAGCGCTTTTAAGCATTAGGTATTACTGTTGAAAGCGTCTTCTCAAAGGCTGGAAGAGGCAGTTGAAGAACTGACTGTGAGTTTAAATACCTGTGAATGCTTGGTGTAGCAAGCATATAAGCATCCAATCCCTAGCCATATTTGATGATGAGGCTATATTCAGATGTGCTGGATATATGATATTATCCTTGAGAGCGATGATGCCTGAGCTCTCCTCAGTTGGGAGCCTAGTGGTGTTGGGCTCGACGGACACCCATGAGGCTCGGGCGAAGCCAATGAACCCAAGCCTAGGTGCAACCCCGCTAACGGAAATACAAATATTCACAAATACCATCAAATACCGTTAGAGGAGAAACGCTGGCACATCTAGATGGATCATCATCGATATAGATTCGACTGAGTAGAATGTTAGCAGTATTAGGATATCCGGGTAGTCTAAAGATGTTTTAAAAGATCGCTAGCCTCTTCTCCTAGCCCTTCTGCTATATATATATGAGGCTACCTCAAATACTATTTTAGCACCTAGTGCGGATGTTATGCCTGGTATATCTACCATTGGATTTATCTCTACGAGATCGAAGGCTATGGTTCTCTCATCAACCGCCTCGTATAGGAGATCCAGAAGCTCCCAGGTTGTAAGACCATCAGGCTCTGGGGTTCCTGTGCCTGGAGCGAATGCAGGGTCTAGGACGTCTATATCGATTGACATGTATATATTTTTAAAGTTATCCATCCACTTCAGGATCTTGCCCGCAGCAGCCCTTCTCCCCTCCTTCCTCAGCTCTTGTGCTGTTATAAACTCTATGTTATTCTTCATAGCGGTTCTCATCTCCTCCCTTGTAAAGGCTCTAGCGCCAACCATGAATAGCGCTCCTGGGCCTAAGAGCTCTAAGATCCTCCTAGATATACATGCATGGCTATATCTATTGCCCATGAAATCATCCCTAAGATCCATATGAGCGTCAAGGATCAAAACACCGGTGCTTCTGGGAAGCCCCCTAACGGATCCCAGGGATATCGTGTGCTCTCCCCCAGCTATTATTGGGATTCTCCCCTCTGAAATGAGATCTCTAACAACGATCTCGAGGATCTCTAGGGTTTTCTGGGGATCCCCGTGTGATACTATTAAATCTCCCTCATCATAGATCCCTATCTCCTCCATATCCACGCTAGATCTTATGCTATAGAGCTCTATACTTCTCGATGAGATCCTCAGGTAGTCGGGCGCGAATCTGGATCCTGGCTTGAAGGATGATGTGCTATCAAAAGGAACTCCCAGGAAACTAAAGATAGTTTTAGATCTATCCCATTCGTATCCTCCAAATACTAGGGGCCTCCTCTGTATATATAGCTCTTTGAGCCCCACGAGTAAGCACCTATTCTAACCAGCCTCTCTCTTACTTATAACTACTACCTCTCCTCCGGCCTCTTTGATCTGTGATATTGCTTTTTCAGTTGCATATTTAACTATAACCTTAACAGGCCTAGATATCCTTCCAGATCCGAGTAGCTTGTTATATCCATGCTCACCAAGATCTATAACAGGCATGTTATTCTCGAGCTTGAGCTCCCCCGATAAGGATAGCTTGTGGATAAGCTCTTCTAGCTGGGATAGATTTATACCCCTTATATCCTCCCAATGTTCAGGACCCCTCGGTGTGAAGCCCCTCTTACCATACCATTCTGGGAAGTATTTGAGAACCCACACCCACTTATGCTTGTGGAACCCCACAGCTCCCCTACCACCTCTGCTACCTGATTTCCTATGCTGCCCTATGCTCCCCCATCCCATGGTCCTTGTTCTTCCCCTCAGCTTTCTACTTTTCTTCCTCCTCCTAACAACCATCTAGATCATCCTCCTAATCAGATCGTTTATCTCCTTCCCCCTATAGCCGAGTTCTCCTCCAGCACCATATGGTTTCTTAATAGAGCCCTTAAATCCTCCACTAGGTGGGTGAAGCCTGAAAACAGGCTTTACTATGTTTTCCATCTTATGCAACACTGCTTCCCTCTTATATAGAGATGATGCTAGATCCTCTATCGTCTTATATTTACCATTAGTAGCTCTAGCAATATACTCGTCACTCAAAGGCCTATTCCCAGGGGCTCTCCCCCTCCTCCTAAGAAGCTCTAAAAGCACATCATACTCTATCTCACCCCAGGTTATCCACATGGCAGCCTTCCTAAGCATGCCCTGAATACCTGGAAGGCTATCGGGATATATAGATGCGTGGAACTTCTTATAGAGTCTGAGGAGCTCTAGGGTTCTCTCAACATCTGGAGGGACATCGGCTCTCCCTCTAAGCCTTATAATAGCTAGGAGTGCCATTCCCTATCTACCCCACTCATTCACAGTAACAAATCTATATGCTTTTTTAAGCGCATCGAAAACAGCCATTGCGAAGTTTATCGTAGTAGACGTCTTACCCCTGCTCCACGACCATATATCCCTTATCCCGGCATATCTCAAAACAACCTTAGCCGTGTCTCCAGCAACAAGCCCTGCCCCCTTAGGGGCTGGCTTTAATACTACTTCAACGCTGCCAGCCTTCCCCCTAACCTGGTATGGTATCGAGTGGGGTTCTGAACATCCGCATTCAAAGCTACCACATCCCCTTCTAACAGGGATTATATTGAGCTTGGCATCCATTATAGCCTTGTCAACAGCCATTCTAAGCTGTCTAGCCTTTCCAACCCCCAAGCCTACGAAGCCGTTTTGATTGCCAACTACGACTACGACTCTAAATCTTGTTATCCTACCTGCGTCTGTCATCTTCTGAACCATGTTTATATCTATGATCTCATGCTGTAGCTCCCTCCCAAGAAGTGCGTCAACGATCTCCGGTTCCTTGATCTTCATATTCATATCGAAGATCTCTTTAAGCGATGTTACATTACCCTCCTTAACCAGCCAGCCAAGCTTGGTTCTAGGCTTCCACTCCTCTATAGATATGGCCTGGGATAACCTCTCACCAAACTCCTCAGCGCTCACCAGCCCTCACCTCCACACCTAGCTTTCTTCCAAGCTCAACGATTTTGGAAAAAACCTCTTCAAAGTGCTCTACAGCCCTCCTAGGATCTAGTCCTCTCGAGAGTATCTCTGAGAACTGTCTCTTAAACCTCTCAGGATCTTTCGAGAACAGCTCCTCAGCATATCTAGCTATATCAGCACCCCTTATCCTATCCCAGCTCGGGATCATATCCTCGTCAACAGGCACCTTGAGCCCGGCATCTATAGCCCCCTTAACTGCTGCAAAGACCTTCGCGCCTTTCGATGGTGTGTGAAGCCCTATATCTAGGACTGCCTTCTCTACACCCATAAGCCTCGCCTTGATCCCTAGGAGCAGGCCTGCTAGATATGCTGCAGATATATTTTTAGAACCACCTTTCCATCCAAATCTCTTTATAAGCTCAGATGTATGTACCGATGCAAGGGTTATATCACCGATCGGTGTGGGCCTTATGATCTGAAGCGTTATATATCTATTGCTCTTCCTAACAACAAGTCTTGTAGCCCTTGAAAGCACATATATATATCTCCTATAATAATTTGTTTTACCCTCCCTCCTTCTCCTCTTAGGAACCTTATACATCGGGCCTTTCGCCATAGATTCACACCTCCTTTAGAACCCCGATGAATTTGAGATAAGTCTTGATCGATGATACGTCGTGGAACGCTCCTCCCTTGATCTTCATATATATACTTCTATAGAGCTTAGTATCTATAACACCCTTTTCCCTCAACATCTTTATATACCTCCTCATCCGTCTAACCCTGTTGATCCAATCCCTCTTCTTATCTAGCCTAGCTCCCTTCTTACCCTTCCTACTTCCATGCCCCCTTCTCCTCCCCTTCTTCCTCTTCTCATGGAGGATCTTCCACCTACCCCTGCTATTCCTCGAAGGCTCGATGGCGTATATAGCTCCATCCTCTATCAATGCTTTTATCTCTTCTCTCCTGAAAGCCTTCTCTATATCTTCAATTCTCTCAGGATCGAATCTTACGTTATTAACCCCAACCCCCATTATCTCCGCTGCGAGCCTCTTCTGAAGAGTTAGATCAGGCATCTAGATCACCCATTAGCTATCTTAAAACCCATGCCCGCAGCCTTCTCTATAATATGTCTCCTTTTCCTAGCACCTACCGTAGAGGCTATATATATTATATTCCTCTTAGGATCCAGCTTATCAAGCTCCTCAATATTGTGAACAACAACAGGTTCTAAACCGCTTGGGTGGAGCCCTCTAATAGCGTCTGGCACTCTATAGCCTACCTCGACTATTGGGGGGTAGCCTTTGATCCTGAGCCTCATCTTGTTATCCCTACCCTTTGGCTTCACCCACCTCAGATTGTTCTCGAACTTGGGGAACTTCCACCAGAGGGTTCTGAGAAACTCTATCCTCTTCTTACCCTGGATCTCGTTTTGGAGCTTTCTAAGCTCTCTAAGATTCTTCAAAACATCTTCCCTTTTCTTGAGAGCCTCCTCAAGCGTCTTAATCTCCTGAGCGCTCACTCACCGATCACCTCCTTCTTATATATATAAATCCCATCAACGAAGATCCTCCTATCCTTATCCTTGATTTTGGTGGCCTTCTCAATATTAGCCGCGGTTTGCGCCACAGCCTCTAGATCTGCCCCCTCAACTATTATATCCCTATCCTTCACAGTAACCTTAACCCCTGGCAATATCTTTGCAACCCTTACATCCTGACCGCCTAGGAACCTCGTTATAACAACCCTATCCTTCTCAACACTAACCCCTATGGAGAAGTGTGTGAATATGATTTTGAGATAATATCTATATCCTTTGGTAACACCTGTAAACATGTTCTTTATATGGGATGCTATGGTATATACAAGGGCCTTCTCCCTAGATTTACCCATATAGCTTCTAACAACTATATCGCCACCCTCCCTCGAGATCAACACCCTCCTAGCATGTGAGAAATCCCTGGTAATCTCGCCCTTAGGCCCTCTAACAGTTATCCTCTTCCCCTCAACTGTTACCTCCACACCCTCCGGGATCTTCACCCTCTCCTCAACCATTACAAACCTTGCAGTCGCCCCACCCAAAGAGATCACCTCAATATACGTATGCTATAGCCACACCCCCTATCCTCGTCTCAATAGCCTCTCTATGGCTTATAACGCCCTTAGACGAGGTACTTATAATAATCAGCCCAATATCCCTCGATGGTAGATATCTCCTTATATGCGGGGGCATTCTAAGCAGATCTCTATAACTTATCGAGTATCTAGGCTTTATAGCCCCGGCCTTGTTTATCCTGCCTAGAAGCTGGATCTTTATTTTCCCCCATCTACCATCGTCTATATACTCGAACTCACCTATATAGCCATACCTCTGCATAACCCTCAGCGTCGCAGCTACAAGCTTTGATGCTGGGTAAACAATCACTTCGGGCTTGCTCCTCATCTCAGCATTTGTTATAGCTGTTAGAGCGTTTGCGAGGGGGTCTAGAACCACCATGCTACCACCCTACATATAGATTCTAAACCCTATAGACCTTGCGACCTCCCTGAAACATTGTCTACATAGGTATATACCGTATTTCTGTATAACAGCATCTCTAGAACCACATCTCCTACACACTTGAACACCTCTGCCCATCTTCCTCTTAGCCTTAGGCCTGTACTTCCCCATCTCCGCTCCCCAGCTACTATGGTATTATATTAACGTTGTATTTAAGCGCCAATAGAAGCATAGCCTCCTCCCTCGAGACCTTGTGTCTCCTAGGAATTGTGGATCTTGCTCTGCGCCTTCTAGCAATCCTATAGCCCTTCCTCTCCAGAGTAACAGCTACATCCATACCGAAGATCCCTATCTCAGCATCATATTTAGCACCTGGTAGAACCAGATACTCCTTTATCCCTATTGAGAAGTTGCCATACTCATCAAAGCTAGAGGCCTTAACCCTCCATCCAACCCCCTCTAAAACCCTCTTCAAAAAATCTTCGGCATCCCTCTTCCTAAGAGTGACCACAGCTGCTATATTCTCACCCCTTCTCACACCAAACTCCCTTATGGTTCTCTTAGCAGCCCTTGGAACCGGCTTCCTACCTGTTAGTCTCTCCAGAAGGGTTATAGCCTTCTGAAGTCTCTCACCGCTCTCTCCAACACCTATGTTTATCGTTACCTTCGCTATATAGGGTATTCTCATAGGGTTAGACCTCCAATCCTCCAAGATCTTGTTTATCTTATCGATGGAGATTATCTCTAGGATCCCCTTGGGCAGGGATTCAGGTTTTATATCTCCTAGCATCATCTTCTAAACACCTCTGGAGGCAATGTTATCACAGGCTTATCCCTTCCTATCACATATACCTTATCAGCTGTTGTCTGAAACACATGGCCAGCTGGGTCTTCCAGGGTTACAAGGGTTCTATATCTCCTCATCCCCTTAACGATCTTCAGAACCCTACCTATTCTACCAACGTTTCTACCGCCTATAACCACGACCATCGAGCCCTCCTCAAACCTTATATGCTCCACAATCTTTTTGTCAGGAAGAGTAATAACAACTGTATCCATGGTGCTATAAACATCCTCCTCAGCCTTCCTAGGATCTGAAACCCTTACAAGGACATTATATCCCCCATATAGGTTGAGCTGTATATGCCCTCCCTTCACAGTCGTTTTATCCTCGATCCTCAGGGGCTTTATACCGGCTTCAGAGCGATCGATCGGGTGGAGCTTCATATATACCGTAGGATATGGTACAACCCTATAGATCTCCCCCGAAGATATGATCTCTACAACATCCATAAGGCCAACCGGGTATTTATAGCTCTTCCTAACAACACCGTCGACCTTGATAGCACCATCACCTATAACTTTGATCGCCTCCTTAGAGGTTCGGGCTATCTTAAGCATATCCCTTATAACGAGGAGAAGGGGTATCGATGTCTCAAGCGAGTGGGGCCCTGGAGAGGGTTTGACTACCCATTTATACTCCTTCCTTAGAATAGGATAGAACCACGGAGCTGCAAGCCTCTTAAGATGTCTAGAGCCACCCATGCTACCCATTTGCCCCACCTCCTGAGCTCCCACTGGTCTCGGCACTCTTCTTTTTCTCTTCTTTTTCCTTCTCCTTTCTCCTTCTCTCGATTATCTTCCTCCTAACCTCGTCTACCTCTCCAAGCTTCTTGATCATAACCTTTGATGGGTGTATCATGTAGAACACAGGTGTCCCATCCGCCTTCTTAATCGTAACCCCCTCCACACCTATTCTAGATCTCTTGAGATCTACATCAACAACCTTACCCTCATGGCCCTTCCAATCGCCCCTCATAATAACTACTGTATCTCCAACCCTTACCGGGAGTCTCTTAACACCATACTCCCTCTGCAGATCCTCTGAGAGCTTCGCATTAAGAAACCTCCACCTAGCATGTAGAGGAGCCTCTGCAAGGGCCTTTCTCTGCTTCCTAGGCTGGCTAGATCTTGTGAGAACCATCCCTACCACCCTATATAATCATTGTAGCCAGGTTAGCTATAGCTGACCACCTCTCAGCAGCCTCTCTGGCAACGGGCCCCCTTATCTCGGTAGCCTTGGGGGTTCCCTCAGGGGTTACTATGACCACAGCATTATCCTCGAATGCGACTCTTGTGCCGTCAGGCCTTCTATATGGTTTCTTCTGCCTTATAACAATCCCATAGAATATCTGTCCAACAGTATCCGGTGTACCTTTTTTAACAGTTATAACCACAAGATCTCCAACGGATGCGAATGGCTGTCTCCTAAGCCTCGTCTTAACCTCTGGAACCCCTATAACCATGCCTATCTTAGCACCGCTGTTATCGGCGATCACCACCCTAGACCCGGTTACAACTGCTGGGGTCAGCCTTCTCCTAGGAAATGCAGCCTTTGACCTAAGGCTCTTCTTAGCCACCCTGACCACCCCCTCCCTTTATAACACCTAGCACGACGAAAGAAACGCTCTTAGCTAGAGGCCTTGTCTCTCCTATAACTACTAGATCACCTGGCTTTGCATTTACACATGGGGGATTATGAGCATGGATCTTGCTCCTCCTTCTCTCATACCTTTTGAACTTGTGGTTATACCTTAGATACTCCCTCTCAACAGTCACAGTCCTCACCATCCTGGCCTTGCTAACAACACCTGTTAGGATAAGTCCTCTAACCCTCACACTACCATGCCATGGGCATTTATCATCGTTACATGCCTCCTTAGGAGGCTCCAATCCTGGATACCTAATCCCTATATCCCTTGTAACTGTCTTCCTCGCCTGGGCGCTCATGTCATCACCTCTTAAGTATCCTCCTAACTCTATCCTCAGGCCTCCCAAAAAGCATGTCGCCATCTATCTCTATATCCTCTCCTGTCTCTGGTATCTTGAACCTATATCTAGTCCCGATCTTAAACGTCATCACTTCTCTCCCACCTGATCTTATAGTTATTGTCTTCATAGTCTCATTAACAACAATCCCCTCCAACCCCTCCACACCTGGATCTAGTGAAGACACTATCCTCACAGGTAAACCGAGGATCTCGTGGTATATGATGTTACTCCTTCTTCTCCTCACCCTTCGTCCCACCCCTTCTAGATATTCCGAGCTCCTCCTCCCTCAATATGGTTAGGATCCTCGCTATATTCTTCCTAGTAATCCTTATCTTGTGCGGCTTATCAAGAGTACCCATAGCAGCCTGTGCCCTGAGCTTTGCCAGCTCAGCCATTAAATCCTGTAGCAACCTCAGCTTCTCCTCCCGAGACATAGATCTAATCTCGTCGGGGCTCAGACTCATAGATCACCCCCTGCAGCCCTTTCTTCACCTTTTTCACTTGAAGCACTGCTGGCACCTTGTTCTCCCATCTGAGGTGTTTGCTGGGTTATCTGGGGCGGATGCCCAACTACCTCTATATAGTCTGCAGGTCTTCCAGGTTTAACAATTATAACCTCGATCCCATATACACCTGGTATTAGGAGAACATTATATACAGCTCTGTCAACTATATAGTTTATCTGATCGCCGCTCCTATATATCTTCCCAGCCCTGAGCTTCTCAAACTTAGCCCTCTCAGATGTTAGCTTTCCACTTATAACAACCTCACAGCCCACCGCACCTGCAGCCATAACCCTTCTAAGCGTTATAAACGCAGCCCTTCTAAAGTGGAAACCCTTTTCAAGAGCAATGGCAAGCCTCGAAGCCATAACCCTTGCATTGAGCTCTGGGTTCTCCACACCCATAATCGTTATCTGCGGATTCTCAATCCCAAAGTGTTTTTCGAAGACAGCTTGTAGCTTCCTAATAGTCTCTCCTCTCCTACCTATCAGAAGGGCTGGTCTATCAGCATATATTATAATTCTCGTCCCCAGAGGCGTCTTTGTTATCTCGACACCGGCATAGCCTGCTCGAGAGAATGTTGATGCTAGATATTCATCTATCTTTGTTCTTAAAAGCCCCATCTCCAGGAAATATCTCTTCTTAGAGATCTTCGATGAGAAGCTAGCCCACCTCCTTCACGATAACCTCGAAGTTGGTTGTAGTAGAAAACCACGGTGTTGCCCTTCCAAAAGCTCTCGGCATATATCTCTTCAAATACCTACCCTTATGGGCTGCTGCATGAATTATCACAAGTCTCTCAGGATCTAGACCCTGATTCTCCGCATTATTCCTAGCATTCCTCAGAACCTTTAGAATATACCTAGCAGCCTTAACAGGATACCTACCCACAGGGGTTTTCCACTCTGGGAACTGATTGTTAACACTACTCCTATGGGCGATCTGCTTCCTATGCCTAGTATAGGGCACTGGAACCTCTTTCCTGATCACCTTCTCAAGATAGGATATAGCCTCATCCAGCTTCATCCCTTTTATAACCTTAGCAATCTCAACACTCTCCTTAAGGGAGATCCTCAGCTCCCTCCCAAGAGCCCTAGCTAGCTTTCCCTCCCCACCTATTTGGGGATACACCCAGCGTGGCGGCATCAGCACACAGCCCGCACTATAACTAAAATAACTTCTAAGTATAAAAGCTAAAATTCTTCTAATAAGCCCTGCAACCTCTCGCCTCAAGATCTTGTTATAGTAAAAAACCTAATTATTAGAAACTAGAAGAGGTATCGTTGATCGTCAGGTTCTATTCCCTGCTTTAGCTGAAACATTTAAACTGTAAACTGTGAACAGTATTACATTATAGTAATTTGTATAGGTTCGTTATGCTAATATGTTGAGAAAGAATCCTGACTATATATCTATATACAACAATATGCTATATATGAATCTAAAATACTCTTGCTACGATTATATACCAAAGCTACTCTGTATATAATAGCTGAGACATTATATACCTAGGGATTAGATTTGAAGTATGTTGAGAAAGCAGTTGATGTCTTCCTCTCAACAGGTACTAGGTTTCCAAGGAGAATCATATGGGCTATGGGGTTGATAAAATATGCTGCTGCAAAAGCAAATACAGAGCTAGGACTTCTAGATCCTAGGATAGGAGATGCTATAATGAAGGCCTCTACAATGCTTATCGAGGGAAAGCTGGATAACTTAATAGCTGTCGATGTATTCCAAACAGGCTCTGGTACGGGGTTGAATATGAATGTGAATGAGGTGATCGCTGCGAAAGCCTCAGAGATCTCCGGGGTTAAGGTGCATCCGAATGACCATGTTAACATGGGGCAATCGTCAAACGACGTGGTTCCCAGCGCTATAAGGATAGCAGCTGTTGCGGAGACCACTGAGAGGCTCATGCTGTCTATGAAGAGATTTATAGATAGCCTTGAAAGGCTGGCAATGAGGACAGAGGATGTTGTAAAACCTGGGAGAACACATCTTAGAGACGCACTACCAGTCACTATGGGGCAGGAATTCTCAGCTTATGTAGACGCCTTTAAACATGATCTAGGCATGCTAGAGAGCGTCCTACCATATGTTAGGGAGCTCCCCATAGGAGGCACAGCGGTTGGGACAGGGTTGAATGCCCATCCAAGGCTGGGTGAGATGGTTGTGGAGGAGATCAAAAGGCTCACAGGGCTCGAGTTCTATGTAGCTGGAAGCAGGTTTAGGGCTATGAGGCTTCTAAGCGATATGGTTTCCCTCAGCTCTGTGCTGAGGACAGCTGCCATAGATATGATAAGGCTCTGCCAGGATCTCAGGCTCATGTTCTCAGGACCATTCACAGCTATAGGGGAGATAGATATACCTCAAGAGATTGCCGGAAGCAGCATTATGCCCGGCAAGACAAACCCGGTTACTGTGGAGGCAGCGATGCTAGCATCGGCACAGATTGTTGGTTTAGATGCTGCGAATAGCTATGCAAATCTCTTCGGCGAATTCGAGCTAAGCATGGCTGTGCCTCTGATAGGCTATAACGTTGTCTCCCAGATATCGCTTCTAGCAGAGGCGATGGATAAGATGGCTATATATGTGATAGATAGGGTGACACCTCTGAGGGAGAGGGCTAGGGAGCTTGCTGAGAAGAGCCCCGCGCTGGTAACTGTGATCTCACCTATAATAGGCTATGACAAGGCTACACAGGTTGCCCTCAAGGTAGCCCAGGGAACACCTATTAGAAAAGCCCTCAAAGAGATCGGGCTGAGCGATGAGGATATAGAGAGGATCTTAGATCTAAGGAGACTGACTAGACCTGGTATCCCTGCTAAGGAGAAGTAGATCTCCTATCGATTGTCCCTAGATCTTTGAGGAATATTTTTATAGCCTCACTATAGATCATTATACCCTTTTCAAACTCCCAATATAGTATTTCCTCATAGTCTGTATGGGATAGCTCGGATCTCCCAGGTCCATAGGCAGCTATATTGTTAGAAGCACTCCCGTATAGGAGGTTCATATCACTAGTCCCTGTCTTAATCACCACCTCGGGCTTCATCCCAGCCCTGCTAATAGCCCTTATAAGGGATCTTACAATGGGGATTGTTGGCTTCACCTCAACAGGCTCTATAGGGTTTCTCAATAGCGATGCTCTACAACCGTTGGGTAGGATTCCCTCTATAGACTCCATGATCTCCTTCCAGCTCGGGCCTCTAGGCGGGTATCTAATATCGATCACAGCATGCCCCTCTCTAGGCACTACATTATGGTATTCGCCGCATATCATCATAGTTAGCGATACACTCACACTAGCAACATTAGAACCGCTGTATCTCCTCGAAATATTTTCCCAAAGGCTTATCAGCTTCTCACATGCAGATGTATAGATCCAAGGGGCAGATGCGTGGCCACCCGCTGAGGAGCATTCAACCTTGACCTTCATAGAGCCTCTATACCCGATAGCTACCTTGCTATTGTTGGTGGGCTCGCCGATTATGACTGCATCTGCTTTAAAGCCCCTTCTGATTAGGCCTAAAGCTCCTCTGCTATCGCTCTCCTCTCCAACAGAGGCTATAACATAGATCCTAGCTATATCTTCTGGAACCTCCCTCGAGATCCTCAGCTCGTTCAGGGCTGCCAACATGGCGGCCAGGGGGCCTTTGGCATCTACAGCGCCTCTGCCCCTTATGCCCTCACTATTCTCTGAAACATCTATATAGCCTGGCACAGTATCTATATGCCCTATGAGTGCGATAGCCCTCTCACCCCTACCCCATACAGCGATACCATTTCCATCCTCATCTACATAACCTTCTAGCCCCATAGCCCTTGCCATAGCTACAAACTCCTTTACAGCTCTATCCTCTTCCCCTGATGGGCTGTAGATCTTGAGAAGCTTTCTCAGAATCTCTCTATACCCCTCCAACACAGCTCGCCATGGCCCCTGCTATCTCTTCAATATCCTCTTTGGTGATCATATATGGTGGTAAAAACCTAACAACAGTAGTTCCTGCCCTTGTTGCCAGCACACCCTTTTCCTGTAAGCATTTAACAACATTGATTGGATTGACCTTTAGATCAACACCTATCATGAGGCCCTTGCCCCTTATCTCCTTAACAAGCCTAGAAGATCCCAAGGTCTCTCTAAGCTTATCCATAAGCTTGGAGCCGCTCTCTCTAGACCTCTCCCACACCCTATCAGCTAGATATGCTCTGAGCCCTCCTCTAAGCGCTGCTAGGGCAAGTGGATTACCTCCGAATGTGGATCCATGCATAGCAGATGGCGTCTTAGACGCTATCTCGCTTGAAAAAAACACGGCTGAGATTGGGAAACCCCCTGCCATAGCCTTACCGGCGGTGAATATATGTGGCTCCAACCCTGCATCCATGAATGACCAATGTATACCGGTTCTCCCAAAGCCTGTTTGTATCTCATCCACTATTATCAAGGATCCCCACTTATCTGAGAATACATTGACCTCCTCTATAAGCTCTTTCGAAGCAGGGTTAACGCCTCCTTCTCCCTGTATGATCTCTAGGATCACAGCTGCAACTTCAGAGCCTTCTAGCGAGCGGAGCTCTTCCGGCTTTGTAAATTCCACCGATAGGGTACCTAGATCTAGACCCTCTAAACCAGCCCAGTATCTCTTATTCCCCGTGACAGAGAGAGCCCCTAGGGTTCTGCCGTGGAAGGATCCCGTGAAATAAACGATCTTCTTCCTCTTAGTATATATCCTGGCCATCTTTATAGCAAGCTCAACAGCCTCAGCCCCAGAGTTTAGAAAAGAGACGTTATCATATCTCGGGGGAACAATCTTCGAAAGAAGATCTAAAGCCTCCTCAGCAACATCTAGATCATATGAGGATGAAGCTATATATATTCTATCCAGCTGCTCTTTAATAGATGACACAACATATTGGTTCCCATGGCCTAGAAAGCCCACGCCATTTCCGTTGTGGGCGTCTATATATCTCCTACCATTGGAATCCCAGACATATTGTCCAAGCCCTTTTACAAGCTTGAGACCCCTAGGCTCATAAAACCTGTAGAGCTTCAACCCTACCTCCTCACCAGCGATATAATATAATTAGCTATTATACCAGCAATATCTATTCCAGTAGCTGCTGCAACACCTTTAAACTCTGGAACAGGGTTCACCTCATTCACAATATACCCACCTGATCTTTTCTCAAATATATCTACACCAGCTATCTCAAGCCCCAGAGCCTCTGCAGCCCTCACAGCTAGATCCTCAACCTCTGGGGGTAGCTTTACAGCGACAACCTCAGATCCCCTAGCATAGTTTGTAACAAATTCCCCTACCCTATACATCGCACCGACAACCCTTGACCCAACAACTAGAGCCCTTATATCTCTATCCCCCTTATCAACTAGCTCCTGCACTAGGCCCACCCTCGCCCTTGGATCCTGTATTGCCTCCCTATGCTCATATAGGGTTCTCAATATCTCCTCATCCTTTACGAGGGATACAAGCCTCCCCCAGCTACCCTGCGAGGGCTTATAAACTAGGGGATATCCTATTAGTTTTGCAGCCTCCAAGATAGATCCTAGGCCATATGCTACATAGGTTCTGGGAACCGGTATGCCCTTCGAGGATAGGATCGAGAGTGATACTGCTTTATCCTGTGCTATAAGTGTTGCCACACTTCTATTAACCACCCTTATACCCTGGGATTCTATTGCTGCAGACACAGCGGGGGCCAGAGGTCTCACAATGGATCTCTGGATACATATGTCTATCCTATGCTGATCCCTAACCCCAACTGCTATAGGCTCTTCCTCGAGATGAAAAAGCCTTACCTCCGCACCCCTCTCCCTGAAAGCCCTTGTAAGCTCTTTCTCCTCCCATCTATAAATTGTATATGCTATCCCAACCTTAACAGTCAAAATCTATTCTCCCCAATCCTCGCCGGCACTTTCAAAAGGCTTTAGAGATATTGCTCCATTGTTGATCACTATTTCAAGCGAGACACCACAATCATGATCCACGAGCTCTCCGGAGACAGCATCATCTGGTATAGATACTGGGAGGCCACAGATTGGGCATTTTAGTTCCATCCATAGCACCGATTATAGATACCCTATCTCCCTAAAAGTTTTCTTCGCAACCCTTTTAAAGATCTAGTCTTAGCAATTCATATTTTCGAGGAGATCATAGAACATTATTTTATACCGTCCCTTAACATTTAGAAAAGTAGTTATCATAGCTTATAAGCTCTTAAAGTCTTGGAGACATGGTGGATATTTGGTTAGAGTCTGTGTGATCGGTGGATCAGGCTATACGGGCGGAGAGCTGCTGAGATACCTCGCAACACATAGAGAGGCAGAGGTTACATATATAACCTCTAGGGAATATGCTGGCAAGCCAATACACTTTGCACACCCCAATCTCAGAGGGTTTTATAAGGGAGCGAGGTTCGAGGCTATAAATATAGATAGGATTTTAAAGATGTGCGATGCATCGTTCTTCGCCACGCCCCTCGAGGTATCGCTAGAATATATACCAAAGATCGTTGAGACAGGCATGAAAGTCGTAGATCTTAGCCCTGCTTTTAGACTCAAAGATCTGGGTGCTTTTAAGCATTACTATGAGCTGGAACACCCAGCTCCCGATCTTTTGGAGAAGGCTGTGTATGGGTTGCCAGAGATCCATGTATATAGGGAGAGGCTTAGAAACTCGCAGCTAATAGCATCGCCGGGGTGCAATGCAACAGCATCTATACTCTCTATCTATCCCCTTGCATATAGTAGGAAGATCTCATATCCTATAACAATAGATATTAAGGCTGGGAGCAGCGAGGCAGGGTCCAAACCTACTCCATGGGATCACCACCCTGAGAGGGCTGGCAGTGTTAGGCCTTATAGCCCTAGAGGACATAGGCACGTAGCCGAGGTGATCAGGGTTTTAAGGGATCTTGGTGAGGAGTCTCCAAAGGTAAGCATAGTACCACATGCCATACCCGTTGTCAGAGGTGTGCTATCATCAACACACCTCTATATAGAGATCTCTGAGGAGGAGCTTGCTAGGATATTTGTTGAGAGGTATATGGGGAGTCCGTTCATAAGGATACTATATGGGGCTCCAAACCCATATCCAGATCCTAAGAATGTTGTTGGCACAAACCTAGCGGATCTAGGATTCGCTGCTGAGAAAGAGGCTGGGAGGGTCTCGATATTCGTTGCAATAGATAATCTGGGGAAGGGGGCTGCTGGCCAGGCGCTACAGGCATTCAACATAGCAATGGGATTCGACGAGAGGGAGGGGCTATGGATACCGCCTCCAAGACCGGCTTAGCAGATATATCTGTCGTCAAGATAGGGGGGAGGGCTCTAGAGAGAAACCTTGGAGGGCTTTTAGATAGCATAGCAAGAGAAGCTGGGGTTAGGAGGGTAATTGTAGTGCATGGGGGAGGCGATCAGGTGACCAGGGTTAGCAAGGCCCTCGGGATAGAGCCTAGATTCGTGGTATCGCCGCAGGGGATAAGGAGTAGATATACATCTAGAGAGGAGCTAGAGGTCTTCATAATGGTTATGTCGGCGATAAACAGAAACATAGTATCAGAGCTGGCTAGAAGAGGTGTAGAAGCACTGGGGGTTGCGGGGTGTGATGGACCTCTATTCGAGGGGAGTAGGAAGAAGCAGATTGTGATAGTAGATGAGAGAGGTAGGAAGAGGGTTATAGAGGGAGGCTATACAGGGAGGATAGAGAGGTGCCACAGAGAGAGAATCCAAAGACTCCTAGAACTATATAGAGTGCTTGTAATATCACCTCTAGTGCTAGACCCAAGCGAGGGCGTGCTCCTAAACACCGATGGAGACGAGGCAGCCGCCTCAATAGCAAGCTGTGTAAGGGCATACGAAGCTATATTCGTAACAGATGTTCCAGGGGTGATAGTAGATGGAAAGGTCATGCCGAGGATCAGCGCTAAGGATAAGGAGATATTGGAGAAAATAGGGGCTGGGATGAATAGAAAAGTATTGGCAGCACTTAAATACATCCAAGAAACCGGTGGAAATGCCTACATATGCGACGGAACATCAGGAGACATATTTGAAAAAGCCAGAACAGGTGGATGCACAGAAATTACAACAGAAAATCCCGCCCTTTAGGGCGAGGGGAAGGTCAGAAATATTTCCGTACGCAGATTGAATTCCTGTTAAGCTATCTCAATATCTAGGATCAGAGTTTGTTAAATGAGATCCTTGTGAGCCAATATATAGATCTTAGAACTCCTATGAAGTTATTTAGATCTATATTTGAGAAGGTCATCGCCATCGCGCCCTTCGTTTCTTTAAGGCCTTTAAAGATCCATTCGATATTTTCAAAGATCCTGCCAATCATATGTGCAACAAGACTCCTAATAAATGTATTCTTTATACCAGCTGTTAAACTCGGTATAAGTTTCCTCGTTATCTTCAAATTATATTTCCAAGATATGTAGAGCAGATCCCAATAGTTTTTAGGAAGTCTCTCCATAGCCGGGAATGGATTATTCTTTATTCTTGATGTTCCTATAGGTATTACTGGTAATGGAAAGATCCATGCTATGTATCCATGATCTATTATTTTCTGAACAAGCTCTATACTATCCTCAACATCATCTTCCGTCTCCTCTGGATAGCCGATCGTCATAGTATAACATGGGTATATATAGTTCTCATTCATAATAGCAGTAGCATCTATTATAATATCCCACCAATCCTCAGGCCTCCACGGATATGCCTTTGCCCTCATATACTTATTCAAGATCTTCAGGCTTCCACTCTCAAGACCAACTACAGGTGCTACAGACCTCTTACTATCATATCTGCCGATTTCAGCCATAGCCTTAACGGTCTTAGGCGACTCCCTAACTGCTGGGGCAGATATATGTGGAAACCACAGCCCGTCTACACCCATTGACATTAGCTCTGTATAAAGCCTCACAATAGCGTCGTGGTTCGTTCTGAGTCTTTGCGAGCCGTATAGAAGAACATCGTCTGTGATCATTTCAACCTTATCTATGCCGGCTCTCAAATTTACCTTGACCTCCTTCTTGATTAGTTCTAGAGGCATCGATCTAAATGTTTCGGGAGTTATCGAGCAGAACCAACATCCTCTGGGACAACCTCTAGTAATCTGAACCTCTCCAAGCCTTGCAGGATTTATAATAGGTGGGATCTCCTCTACGTCTGGATCTCTCCCTCTAACTATAGGGGGAACCTCTTCTCCATTAACCATTTTCTGTATGACATTCGGAAGATCCTTCTCAGCCTCTCCTATGAAGATTGTATCGACGAAACTGGGCCTTTGATTCACGAGTTCCCAGGCTCCAGAACCTCCTACTACAACTCTGAACCTATATTTCTTCTTAAGCCTATTAATCTTCTCTCCAAGCTCCCTGAAAAATCTAGCAGTCCATGTCTCGCCTCCCCCAAAGATCATGGAGAGCTTATAGCTAACAGGATCAATCCCAAGCGGATCATGAACCGAGATTCCAACAACCTTTGCCCCCATCCTAACAGCCCTCTCTATTCTTTCGGGAACTACGACCCAGGTGCTAAAGCCAGATCGGATTAAAAGGGCCTCCAATTTTCTCAGTGCATACGGAGCTGTGAGAGCCCTCCCATACCTATCACTCTTGATAGGGGGAGTAAATAGCCTATCCATGAAGAATCTTGGAACTAACCTGGCTGGCATGCATGCTACGTATCCTAGCACGCTTGAGCCACCGTAGTCTGTAAAAGACCCTCTATCAGCTGTTAAAATAACCTCAGGCCTTTCAGGAGAGGCCTGAAGCATATCCTTACCTTATAAGATTCTCATAGGGATAGATAAACTTTTATTGCTCTAAGTGTATAGGGGGGTATATGGCTATCATAGACGATCTGCTCGGCCTCATAGATAAAGTGCTCTTCATATCTTCCCAGCTATGGTCTCTAACGGCGCACCCATTTTATTGAGAAAGGCACCCCTATAGATCTTGGGAAGAATTTTGTAGATGGCAAAAAAGTTCTTGGCGATGAGAAATGAGAGATCAGGTAGAGATCCCTTTTCATATCTTTCTTCTCCTTCCTATTGAGATGAACGCTATACCAGCTAGAATGAGTATGATTGCTGCGATAAATGGAAGGAGCTCTTCGACTCCATATATACCGCTCCTATATTGGATCATCGAGAATACTGTTAATGAGGCTATGGCTAAGCCGTTGAAGAGGTTGATCACTCCTCCAGCTATGAATAATATAGCTAGAGATCTGGATCTCGTGTTCCGAGAAGCAAGATACCCAGCCACATAGAGGATCGTGGAGAGCAGCCAAAGCGGCCCACTAATAAAGAAAGCCCCAGCAAGTGCAATACCACCGCCGAAAGGCTCAATAGTTGGATTAAAAGCTATGTATATTATTGCATAGATGACTATCCCTATTGCTATGAGGAGAAACACCAAGCCCAGAGAAGAAAGGATCATCCCAGCAACCCGACCCAAGTCTTCACCCCAGATTATTTATTACACTATATAATAAATATACTGTGTTGAGAACATTATTAAGTTATTACGATAAAAGACAACATACGCTACAGATAGAGGTCTATATTTATATATTTACCTCAGAAGATATCTCTATGGGGTTGGTTTGAAGCTAGCTATAGCAATAGTGATTCTCGTGGCTGCCGTTCTAGCTATTTCAGCACCTCTCATTATTTTTCAGAGGCTTGGTGTGGAGCAGCCGGCTCAAAGGATCGCCTCTCCTGTTCAGGGGATCTCTACACCCGCTCAGGCTGGTTTAGAGGGTTTCTCGAAGATCCATATACATGAGCTGTATAATGAGTATAAGGAGAACCCCGAGGCTACTGTAGAGAAGTGGAAAGGGAAGCCTGTTATTATTTTAGGGATGATTTGGGGAGGCTTGCGGGGAAACGTGCTATATATCTATTCCTTTCCATATATTGTAACCCCAATAGAGCTGTCTGCATCATGCCCAATCGAAGATAGAAAGCTGTTGTCAGAGCTGGAGAGCATGAGTAGAAAGGGGAGGAATGCGTCTTGGGAATTGTTTGTGGCTTTGTCAGGGAGGATCGCTGCGATAGAGCTCTCCACCCAGTATAATCGTTTCGAGATAAAACTAGAGAGCTGCAGACTTCTTAAAGTAGCTGAGGTAAGGGAGTTCAGAGCCCAGTTCTTCAAAGAGAACTGGAGCTTGGTAGTACAAAACTACGGCTATAGCCTGGGATTGTGGATCCGGAGGGTTGATGAACCTCCTTTTGGAGGGCCTCCCTCCATACTCAATCCTCTCCAAAGAGAGGCCAGGATTAATTTATTCGATACCGTCTTTAGCGGCTTTAGACGCCCTGGGGACTATGTGCTGGAGGTTGTGAATACTGGGGAGAGCACTGTTGATAAGGTGATAGTTCTTGCCAACTGGACTTTCAGGATCCCTGGTTTAGAGGCTACTGAGACCAGCATTTCGGCCGAGGGTCTCTGGCTACCAAACACAGATCAGTATTATCTTCATAAGATACATGTGAAATTCCGTAACCCTGGGTCAGACCCAGCCATAGTGTATATACGTAGCCCGGAGGAGCACGTAGCAGAGCTGGCTATAATCACCTCTACCGGAGAGAGGGCTAGATGTACACTAAGTTCCATTTACATATACTTCATACTCATGAAGAGAGAGGAGAAGACATTTGAGACATATGCGCCATGCAAAGAGCCTATATCGAGGAACATTAATGGAGAGGAGGTAGAGCTAACCCTCATAATAAAGGAAGGTGGAAGGGAGATGGAAATAGCTAGAACAAAATACACCATACCGCCTAGAAGCTAGAAATCCTCTAGTTAAATAGATAAGCCACAAGACATGGAAGAATAAGCACAAAAACTCCGGATCTAAGCATAGTGTAAACATAGGGCTTCAAACAACCACTAATATGTGAAATAAACATTGAGGGTCCAACATGATCGTTGATCGGTAATAAGTTCCAGCGGATGCTAGCCTAAGAATAACCGCTTATCTCTCTATGGCTGTTGATTATCGCTGGTATCAATTTGTTTGTGTTGCTTTGCTTCTTGATCCACAGGTTTTGATCCTGTGGCATCGAGGGGCTTCCACCTCCCCCACAGAGATCTTGGGATCTCTATGGGCTCACCGGTTGGCTGTTGAGCCCAGCGGCACTGGGCTCCCATCTAGGATAAAAACCCCGAAGCCCTTCTGGGCAGAGCCCTCATAAAGGGCTTCAAGGGCTTTAAAATAGAGGTTGATCAAGGTAACTACCTCTCTATGCCATTTCTCACCACCTTTGCTGCAGATCCCTATTCTATCCTCCCCATATTCTATCGAGGCATTGTGTATTGGGCGGATCTTCGATGTATTCCTAGGATCTACCATCAATATCGGTACACCATATTCCCTTGCCTTGACTATTATTGCGTTCAGCTCTTCTTTCAATGCACTCTGATATATCCTATGCCTCCAGATATTCTCTCAATAACTATTACTCCTCTCATCCTCAGTGCATCTCTCACTATCATGTTTGCTGTCTTCATCCTATAGTATCTCTTCTTCTCCCCCTCCCTAAGCTTCTCCATAGCATTTCTAGTCTCTCTGCTACAAGATCCATTTCTCCTCTAATACTCTCTTTCCTATAGCTATAGCCCAGTGTTGTCTCTGCAAGGTCTGTCTCGAGGATTACCGTGGATGCCTCGTATGGAGTTGCTACCGAGTTTTCATTAACATCAACAGGCTTAATATTCCCAGGTCTATAGATCTTAGCCTCCTTCTCTAGGGATAGGTGAAAAAGCACCCTCCTATTCCTTCTATCAAGCTTGATCTTTGCATAGGATGATGGCTTAAAGCCTCTTGCAAGTAGCTTGTAGAACTCCTTAGAGGGCTCTAGATCGAGATACACCCAACCCCTATTGGTGTTGATAGCAACGCTTGTGAAGAAAGTGTTCTCAACACCATTTAGATCTTAGTAGCATCTATTGGTTTCCACATGTTGTCATCAACTAGCCGTGGGCTAGCACTATTGATCCCACACTAGCACGCCCCATAATCTCAAGATCAGCCTGATCCTACACAACCTCCTAAGCCATTCTCTAAAGGTATCTCCTGATCCTCCTACCCCCAAGATCCTTAATCCCTAGGTTTAAGTATTTAACAAGCTCATCGAAGATCTCTCTAGAGTATTGCCTAGCCCTGTTCCTCCTTAGGGAGATTCTACAGAGATGCCACTATGTTGAAAGAATATATTGTGATGATCTACTTATAGAATTGATAATCCAAGGGTGAGAGAATGACTATATGTGGTAGTGCTGTAGATGATCTACTATAGAATTGAAAGTGGGATTTTATTGCTATTTATTTGCTTCTATAAACATTATTGCCTCATCGTATGTGGGCATTGCTTCGGAACATGAGTGTCTGGTGACTACTATTGCTCCGACGGCGTTACCGAATCTAAGTGATCTATATAGATCCCACCCTTTGATTAGACCGAAGAGGAAGCCTGCTATGAATCCGTCTCCTGCTCCTAATCCCTTTAGATGTTTAACTCTATATGGCGGTGCCCTAATTTCCTTCCCATCGGCTGTGATTGCCATTGATCCCTCATCTCCTAGGGTTAGTACCAGTAGGGCTTCTCTATTAATACCCCTCATAGTCTCTATGGCTTCTTCTATGCTATTTTTCCCGGTGGCAGCCATATACTCGGATCTGTTTCCTATCACTATATCAGCCATCTCTATAGCCTTTCTATATATGGATAGCCTCTCCACAGGATCTACATGTTTCCAGAGCGTAGGTCTCCAATCCACGTTGAACACAGTCTTTGTAGCATGTTCTCTAGCTAGCTTGAGGGCGTAGAAATTAGCGGTTCTAGAAGGATCTGCGCTGAGCCCTGTACCGGTTATCACGAGGAACCTGGTGTCTTTTATAGCTTCCTCGGGTATGTCCTCTTCCCTCAGCAATAGATCGCTGGCTTTCTCCCTATAGAAAATGAATCTCCCATCTCTCCCAGGTATTATCTCTGCGAACACTATCCCCGATTTTCCCTCAGGATCCTTCTTTATATACCTAGTATCAACACCCATCCTAGATAGATTCCTTATAATGAACTCTCCCAGCTCGTCATCGCTTACCCTCGTTATGAGGGCTGACGAGAGCCCTAGCCTAGCAGCTCCTACAGCTATATTGGCAGCACTCCCACCCACGTACCGAGCGAATCTCCTGACCTCCTCAAGGGGCTCGTAGAAGTCTAGGGAATATAGATCTATGCCGGCCCTCCCAATAGCTATCACATCATATCTCCTGCCCACTCTAAACACCTATCCAGCAAGATGCTTAGATGGTATATCCCAGTACCCATATGCCTTTGTACCGCTATAGGGGAACCTTGTCTCAACAGGGATCTCCAGAACGGATGGGGCCTCAAGACCTAGGAGCTTTCTAACACCTCTCCTAACCTCCTCAACACTGGCTGCCCTCATATACTCCACACCATATGCCCTCACGATCTTCTCAAAATCTATAGTATATAGATTCCCTCTCCTGTCCCTGAACTCTGTGGCTATTATTCTTTCCTTGAAGCTCCTTATCTGGAGGTCTCTGATCGATACCCAGCCATAGTTATTAAGCACAACCACTAAAACAGGGATCTCGTACTGCTTTGCTGTTGATAGCTCTACGCTATTCATTAAGAAGGATCCATCGCCCTCTATAGCTACAACTTTCCTCTCGGGCTTAGCGAGCTTAGCACCCATAGCGGCTGGTAGCGCGAAGCCCATTGTGGAGAAGCCTCCCGAGCTTATGAATGTACCTGGGTAGTATGAGATCCACTGTTGAGAGAATATCTCCTGTGGGAGGCCTGCTGACAACGTTATGATCGTGTCCCTAGGCAGCTCCTCCCTAAGGATCTTAACTATGTTTGGTATCCCCATAGGGGCTTTAGATCTAAGCTCCTCGATCTCCGCAAACCACCTATCCTTAAGCTCCTTAAATCTCCTATACCACTGCGAGGATCTCCAGTCCCTCTTAACCCCCAGCTCGATAAGAGCCCTATAGAGCATCTCTAGAGAAGCCTTGGCATCCCCCACAATGCCTATCTCAACAGGATAGTTCTTACCTATCTCATGGGGATCTATATCTATATGTATAAGCTTCGTGGGGGGTATGTTAAAGGTTACACCCCTCACATATGAGCTCGTGGTCTCATCACTAAAAGTAACCCCAACAGCTAGTATTACATCCGCCTCCTTAGCAAGCTCATTCCCAACGAGGCTCCCAATATTCCCTGGGTGGAAGGCATAGAGCTCGTGATCCTCAGGAAAGCCTCCCTTAGCATCACCCCTAAAGGAACATATCACCGGGGCTCCGAGAAACTCAGCAACCCTGACAAGTTCCTCGGTCGCTCCAGACATCACAACACCACCTCCAATGAGGATCAATGGTTTCTCAGCCATCAAGAGGAGCTCCGCCGCCCTTTTAACCGCTATGGGATCAGGGTACATCCTGCCTGTTGGCAGGTATTTAGAAGGATCCTCAAGCTCTGTCTCAACCCTGTCTACTTGCACATCCATGGGCAGATCTATTAGAACAGGCCCCGGCCTCCCACTAACAGCCTCCCTAAGAGCGTTTAGAAAGACCCTCTGAAGCTGCTTAACACTAGTTACAAGCCAAGACCTCTTAACAAGATGATTCATCGCATTTACATAGTCAACCCAGTTTTTCCTCTCGATCTCCTGGAAGATCCCCATACCGAATAGATATGTCTGGATCTGCCCCGTAATAGCTATAAATGTAGAGGAATCCACATAAGCTGTCGCAAGAGCCGTAGCAAGATTAGTAGCACCCGGACCCACGGAAGTCGTCACAATAGCCGGGATCCTCCTGTTAGCCCTGAAATAGCCGTCCGCCATGTGGCCCCCCCACTGCTCATGCTTAACAGCTATGATCTCAACATCTGGGTGCAGATCTCTGAAGGCATCGAAGATATTTACATTACCATGGCCAGGTATTCCAAAGACATATCTGATTCCAGCCCTCTTCGCAAGCTGTGCAACAATATCGGCTCCAGTGTATATTGGCATCGAAAATCACCACTTTATAATCTAGTTAGAGAAAATAAGCATCTTCTCCGAAAACCTATTTAAGAGAGAGATGTCACCCAGAGACATATGATCAGTCTTAGCGATTAGAGCACCTTAACACATTAGTTAATTGCGTTATCTATATGCAGAGATGGCGATATCACTGCTGATCTCTATATAAATCTATGCTATAGAGTATCTTTACTAATATTCGATTCTATGAAACGCGCTGCCAACACTGGACGATCGACTAGTGATCTAGATCACTCTTCCATATGCTATGACCTTCTCGATCTCCTCAGGTGTGGTGCTCTCCCTAGGCATATCCAGGATCTTATTCCCCTTCTCAAGTACCACTATCCTGTCTGAGATCGAATATACTTGATGAATATTGTGCGATATCACTATCGATGCTATTCCCCTCTCCTTCAGATTTCTTATTAGCCTCAGCACGTTCTGTGTTTCTCTAACAGAGAGAGCTGATGTAGGCTCATCAAAGATCACAAGCTTAGCCCCAAAATATACTGCCCTTGCAATCGCTATAGCCTGTCTCTCTCCACCACTTAGCTTCGACACAGGTGTGTCGGGGTTCTTATCTGATATCCCGATCTCTCTTATCAGATTTAGCGCCGCCCTTCTCATGGACTTCTTATCTAGGAGCTTTATTGGTCCGAAGCCTCTGCCTATTTCCCTTCCAAGGAATATGTTTCTATAGATGCTCATATAATCCACGAGCGCCATGTCCTGGTACACTATCTCTATCCCAGCTCTCCTCGCCTCTTGGGGAGACGAGAACCTAACCTCTCTGCCCTCGAAGAAGATCTTCCCACTATCTGGCTTGTAATATCCTACTATAATCTTAGCTAGGGTGGATTTCCCAGCCCCGTTATCACCGACAAGCCCTATGATCTCACCCCTAGCTACTCTGAGACTTATATCCTTTAGAGCCACTATACCTCCGAACTTCTTTGTAATCTTTTCCAGCACTAGAAGATCATCGTTCATGCTGTCCTCCCCCTCCTAAGACTTATCACCCCAACAGCTATTAGCAGGAAACCAATAAATCCTATATACCAGTAGGCAGGGGCTCCGGCAAATATTAGCCCGACCCTGATGATGCCAACCAGCAGAGCGCCCAATGCTGCACCCGCTATAGATCCGATACCACCGGTCAGAGAAGTACCTCCGAGAACAGAGGCTGCTATAGCCTCCAGCTCCAACCCAGTGCCCGCTGTCGGCTCCACGATCTTGAACCTGGCGACAGCTACTTGACCTGAGATAGCCGCGCATAGGGAGCTTATTATGAAAGCTAACACCTTCACCCTCTCGACCCTGACGCCAAGAGCTCTAGCCACGCCTGGCGATCCCCCTACAGCTTGTGCTCTATTTCCATAGGGGGTGTTGCTCAGTACTATCTGGAGGATCAGTATTAGCGCGAGGAACCAGACACTACTCGCCCTCAGATCTCCTATGACCTGGTATGTATAGATCACCATCTCAGGCGGCAACCTCTCTAAACCAATAGGGAATCCACCCGTTATAGCGAGTAGAAGACCTCTTAATAGCCACATCATCCCTAGCGTAGTTATGAAAGAGGGGATCCTACCATATGTGGTTATAACACCATTAATAACTCCAATTGTTAATGCAAATGCTAGGGATAATGATAATGATGCTGGGTAGCTCAATCCATTGTTAAGAGCCCATATAGTTATGAGTCCTGAGAAGGCATATACAGATCCAACAGATAGATCGAATTCCCCAGCAATCATGAGAAACGAGACCCCAAGAGTTATTATACCTAGCTCAGTCGCTAGGGTTAATATGCTATAGAGAGCCTCTCCTGAGAAGAACCTAGGGTTTATATATCCAAAGAGAATAATCATAGCGATCGCTGAGAGAACCACATATAACTCTCTAATACCAAGAATCTTCCGTGGGTAATACATAGTTCGGAGGTTCATAAAAAACACCCGAGTTTAGCATTAAAAACTTAATTTAAAAGCTAAGCTCCTCCAGTTTCCTTGATCTGTTTGAGAACGAGATCTATTAGGGATTTATCAATTATAGTTGGGCCGGTTGGAATCTGGCTTGGAGGCTTTACACCGAACTTAACATAGAGGTACATGTAGACTACTGGTAGGAAGCCCTGTGCAAAGGGCTGCTGCGATACAGCTGCTATTGTTACACCATCTCTAATTCCTGCAATGATCTTGTCGTCGAGATCAACTGTTGATACGAAGAGCTTTCCAACCATATTTAGATCTCTTACGAGCTGCATCGCAGGGTGAGCCCCTAGAGGGCCTAGAGTGAATATTACCTCAATACCTCTTCTCGTTGTGACATAGGACTTCAAGATCTCATAAGCCTTAGTAATATCTGTAGTTATATCAAGCTTCTCAGGTACAGGCAGTCCTGCCTCTTTAAATGCATCCTGGATCCCCTTGGCCCTCAGCTCAAGTCCAACATGCCCTACCTCATGTATACCTACGACACCGCCGGTTGGAAGCCTACCCATGTTCTTCTGGAACCATGATATTGTGAACTTAGCCAGTTGATAGCCTGCCTGATACTCGTCCTGACCTATATACCCTAAATAGGGGATTCTCTGATCCTCTGGTCGAGGATCATAGACATTAACGGCGAGAACAGGGATCCCTTGGGCTATAACCCTCCTCAGAGGATCATCAAGAGCCCTGTAATCAGTTATGGTTATTATAATCCCATCGGGTTTCGCGGCAACCGCTGATTGAAGCGTGTCTACTAACCACTTAACCGAGAACTTCTCTGGACCCAGATACACGACCTTCACACCAAGCAATCTACCAGCTAGCTCTGCACCCTTTATAACCGGGGCCCACCAGGGATCTCCTGGACCGCCGTGTGATATATAGTAGAACGTATATTGGGGAGCCACAGCAGGTGTGATCGTTACAGCTACAGTGACAGTTTCAACCCTTGCAGGAACTCCGGGAGTAGCGGTAACAGTTCTATACTCAGTAACAAATTTAGTAGGGGCGGTTCCAACGCCAATGGCGTATCCGGCACCAATTCCAATTACTAAGAGAACTACTGCAATCGCAACCCAAACAGTTGTTGAAATACCTTTTAGACCACCCAATGACATTTCGTCTCCCCGTATATAGTATATGTAAGGGATATATATATATTACCTAAAATTCTCTTAATATGTCATATTAGGCATTACTTATATAGCTTAAAAATCATCACATTATTTACAAATTATTTAAGTTCCTGGGCTGGGGCTCGATATTAATGGATGTGTTGGAATGTTACACTATGCAGCCGCCATAAAGCTCTTAGGGTATTCCCACTTGCTAAGGAAAGTGCTTTTCTTTCAATATAGCGAGATCAAACCTTCTTTTAGGGTAAAGAGATCATATCGAGTGGGTACTAGCTATTTATATACACTATATCTGCGTGTCCCATCAATCTAATGGATCTTTGAAGCTGTTGTGATTGTATATAATGGTCTACTTCAAAAGTCTTCTGTTAATCAGGTAAGAGGTATGCTATTAAGCGACAGA
>Ga0326762_1000024_pt1 | contig 97263 bp, 74 predicted proteins | sample NORPS_S_FD_207669 | JGI IMG/M metagenome (GOLD analysis project Ga0326762, IMG submission 207669) | Hot spring sediment microbial communities from Norris Geyser Basin, Yellowstone National Park, WY, United States - NOR.PS_S | ecosystem: Environmental > Aquatic > Thermal springs > Near-boiling...
CAGCAGCAGACGCTATTTGAGCTATTTCAGAAGATAACTTCTGAGTAATATTAGATAGCTTTGCAGAAGTAAAAAGAAATCCCTCAGCAGTTGCATATACCTTGATTGCAGAATCGTATATTTTCTCTACCAAAGATGAAAGCGAAGTAACAATTTGATTTGCATTTGAAATGATTTGATATATTTCTTCTCCTCCACCTCCTTCCAAAGTTTGAGAAAAATTACCATCTGATATTTCCTTTAAATACCCCAAAAGCTTATTTATATTCCGGCTTATGTTTCTGCCAAAAATAAAAGCAAATGAAATGAAAATTAAAGATAAGGCAAAAATAATCAAAGGAACAGTTTGAATAAGAATTGTTCTCTCTCTTACGTACTCTGCTGAAAGATCTACAAGCTCATCCGTTAGTTTAAATAGGATTTCTGATTCTTCAAATAGTTTTTGTGTTGTCTCCTCATCTTTTCCTTGTTCTTTTAGTTTCTTTATGAGAGCTTTTACTTCCTCCCATTTATTTTTAACCTCATCTAATTTTGCTCTAAACTCTTTTTTCTCATATTTTGGTATCCCTTCTTCTTTACTACCCTCAGTTACCATTTTGAGTATCTCATCAACTCTTTGCATAGCTTCATCTGGATCATTTCCAGAGAGAGCAATTTTTGAAACCCTTTGCATACCTCCTCTTAATTTCCCAACATAATCCACGAACTTTCCGCCGTTTACTAATGTTCTTGAAGATATAAATACAAATGCGGTAAAGAAAGATGCACCCAAAAACACTATGATAAGAATCCCATATATGAAGTTCCTTATAGATATATCAAAAACACCTTTTCCCCTCTGCATATTCTAATTTTTTTTTTTTTTTTTTTTTTTTTTTTTTTTTTTTTTTTTTTTTTTTTTTGAATGAATTATTAGTTTTTTCAAGATTTAATTTTTTGAGTAATTTTCCATCTTCATGCTGTATATCTTTTCTGTTTATCTTTCAAACAAAGTTTCTTTGATTTTCTTTTTGATGGCATTTGCGATAATTTGTGTAATGTTGAAAATTTCAATTCCCACTAATTCTCCTTTTGCACCGTATTCAACTCTGATATTTTCTGCTACTTCCTCTGAATCAAAGGCAGGTCCATCTTTTATTGATATGTAGATGATGTCATTTTCTTCATCAAAAGAGAACTTCACATTTACATTCTTTTTTTTAACTTTTGAATCAGTTTTTCCTTTGCTTGCTTTTGAATTCGTCATATACAAATTTTAGGACATTTCCGACATAAATCATATCTCCTTCTGTGTAATATCCCATGTGAGCTATTCTTATTATCTTGCCTTTGAGTTTCCCTTGACCCCCTGCAACCCAAGCTCCGAGCTCTCTCATTCTTTTTCTTATGTTTTCAGCATCTTCAATTTCTATTGTTGTAAGTCCGGGAGCAGGTCTTTTGGCATAAATTTTAAGACCCATTCCCTCAACCATACTTCTCAAAATTGAAGCTAATCTTTTGTGTCTTTCAAAAACATTTTCAAGTCCTTCCTCATCTAAAATCATAGTCAAAGACTCTCTCAAACCTTTTATTAAAGATATAGCAGGTGTAAAAGCAGTTTCCCCTTCTTGTTGTGCTTTCATCTCTCTTTTCAAATCAAAGTAGTATTTTGGCAGATCAGATTTTTCCATAAATTTTAAAGCTCTTTCTGATGCAGAGATCATAGAAAGTCCCGGAGGCAGCATGAGGGCTTTTTGCGAACCTGTCAGAAGAATATCTATTCCCCAGCCATCCATATCTATATCAAAAACTCCCACAGCAGTTATCCCATCAACCACAAAAAGAGTATCGTCTCCTCTTTCTTCTCTCACAACTTTTGCAACCTCTTTTACCGGGTGCTCAACCCCTGTTGAAGTTTCACAACCTTGAATAAAAACTCCTTTCACTTTTCCATTTTTTTTCAGAGCTTTCCTGACATCTTCTGGATCTACCCCATATCCCCACTCAACTTTTATTTCCTCAACTTCAAGACCGTATGTAGTGCATATTTCTGTCCATCTTTCACCAAATTTACCTCCGTTTACAACAATAACTTTGTCACCTTTTGAAAAGAAATTCACAACTGCTGCCTCCATAGAACCAGTTCCGGATGATGCAAAAACAATAACATCTTGCTTTGTTTTAAATAGCCTTTTGAGTTTTTCTCTTACATCAAAAAATATGTTTCTGAAATCCTGACTTCTGTGATGTATTATAGGTTCAGATAGAGCTTTAAGAACTCTTGGAGGAACCTCAGCAGGTCCGGGAGTAAATAGAGTGAATTTTTTCATAGACAATATTTTATCAAATCAAAAATAAGTTTTTATTTTTTTGAATTTTTTGCTGAAAAAAGTATCCATATAAAACCTAGTAGTCTTTTCTGGACTATCTTACAGATTTCAAAACTTAGATATACTGAATAAAAAAGCTTATGGATTTTGCTGAAGGATTTGAAAACCTAGATTTAATTGATATAGCATAATTAAAATTTTTTATATATGATAAAATTTCAACTTGAACAGAAACCAACTCTGAAACTCAAAATAACTCCTTCAATTATAATCCAACTCAAACTTATCACTCTTCCGATTCATGAGCTTGAAGAACAAATAAAAAAGGAGGCAGAAGAAAATCCATTTTTAGAGTATGATACAGAGGAGCCAGAAGAATATCAGGAATCATATCCAGAATTATATTCTGGGTGGACACCAGTTCCAAATTTTTCAAGGAATGAGGAGTTAGAGGAGTTAGTTGGGAGATCGGTAGAAAATATTTCTGCTCATGCATCGCTTGATGAGAAAGTCATTCCTCAAATATACACCAAATTCTCCGACCAAATAGAAATTCTGATAGCAGAAAAAATATTTTGGTCGCTCGATGAAAAAGGATACCTTTCAAAAACGATTGAAGATATAAAAAAAGAACTTGAACAAGAAGGAATATCAGTAAGTGAAGATCAGATAGAGAATGTAAGGAAAAGATTTATGGAACTTGACCCTCCAGGGATAGGGAGCAAAAATGCGGAGGAATATTTCCTTTTTATACTTTCAAAATTTTTAGCTCAAGAAGAATTAGAAAAGATAAAGAAAGAGTTAGAAAAGCTGAAAAATAATATAAATGAAAGAACTGATAAAAACAAAAGTATCAGCGGTAATGTTGACTTGAACTTATCTGAGCTGATAAGTTCAATAAATATAAGATTACCGCAATCTATAAGTCTTCCACTGTTTCCGACATTTGAATTTTTGAGGAACGAAGTTTTTTCACCGCCAAGAAAAGTAGATTTACATGTCTTCAAATATAATGGAGAAACATATATAATACCGGAAAAAACAATAAGGGTGAGATTATCTGATTGGCAAAAAGAAGCATGGTACAAAAACGCAAAGAAATCCCTTGAAGAAGGGAAGAGAAAGATTTTAGATGAGATGCTCCAGAGGGCAAAAAATTATGTTGAGGGTTTAAAGAAAAGGGAGGATTTAGTTATGAAAGTTGCAAAGGCAATTTTCTCTTATCAAGATGAGTTTTTAGAGACCGGCGAGATAGAAAAAATAAAGCCTCTCACACTTGAAGATTTGGAGAAAATGTGCGGAATTTCAAAATCAACAATAGATAGAGCAATCATAAATAAATATGTCAGAACACCTTACGGAATTTTTGAACTAAAAAGATTTCTCTCTCGCGGATTTTCAAAGGGAGAGATAAAGGTTTCAAGAGAAGCCGTAATGAACGAGATAAAAAATATGATTGAGAACGAAGATCCGCAAAACCCACTTTCAGATTCTCAAATAGCAGAAAAACTAAAAGAAAAATTTGGCATAGATATTTCACGGAGAACAGTTGTAAAATACAGAAAAATCCTCGGGATACCACAGATAGAAGAAAGAAGAAAAAAAATCAGATCGCCGTGAGAATTTTTCCTGCAACTTCAAGCTCAGAAGGATTCATTTTTGTTAACCTGCTTTCAATTTCTCTCCTTATTTTATTTTTCATTTCTTCATCTTTAACTTGAACTTGTCTTATGATTGAGAAAATAGATTCAAGGGCAAGTTTTCTCACACTTTCGTCATCAAGCACAGAAAGAAGAAAATCTATGTATTTTATATCGCTTGATATCCCGCAAGCTCTTATATATATGTCTTTTATTAGTGGATCAGATACATCGGGAAATTTCTCCCGAATAACTTTCGCAGAGTCAGGGTAGCCTAATCTTATTAGTGACTCAAATAAGAAAAGAAGTAAATAAATATCTTCTAATGGGGTTTGACGAACTTTATCTATTATTTTCCCTAATGCTGCATCGCTTCCGAGCCGAGCAAGGTATTCAGCAGAAGATACAACAACATTTGGGTCGTCATCATCAAGTCCCATTTCCAAAATTTCGGTATCTCCCATCTCAAAAGCTATATCTAATGCAAACTTTCTTATATCTTTGTCTTTATCTTTTATAAGTTTTAAAGTAGCTTCCCTATCTTTGTGATGAGCTATTATTGTTAAAGCTGTATTCCTTATGTAAGGTATGTCTGACCAAAGTAAATGTATAATCTCCCACCTCATTTTTGGATAAAGGGAATCGAGAATCTCTTCTGCCCTCTTACTTGCGAATCCTCTTCTTTTTGTAAGAATATTTACAAGAATACTGAAAAGCTCTTTCAATTCTTTATCCGAAAGCTCCACTAATTTTGATTCAACAGTATCAAGGAATCCCGCAATTTCTTCATCGCTATACCTTTCAAGATTTTTTAACTTGTTTATTTCCTCCATATGAAAATTTTATTGAGAAAATCTGATGAAGATGGGAAAGAAAAGAAAATTTATTTTTGTTTTGCTTTAAATTTAAACAATCTTTCTTTTTCTTCTCATAAAAGATGGAATATCATAAAAATCTTTGCCATCTTTTGTTATTTCAGTTATTTCGGTCTTAGCTTCCGGTTCATGAATAACTTTTATTCTTTCATTAAGACCGGTAGCGACTACGATAACTTTGACTTTATCTCCAAGTTTTTCATCTATTGATACACCAAAAATTATGTTCGCATCTTCTGCGAGCCTCTCTCTTATTGCCTCCGCAGCTTCCTTTGCCTCATACAAAGAGAGAGATTCTCCACCCGATATACATAAAAGAACATTTGTCGCACCATCTATTTTTATGTCACCATCAAGTAATGGGTTCTCTATCGCAATCCTTGCAGCTTTAACGGCTCTACCATCTTTATTTGTCTCATCGCTTTCACCGGCACCTATCAGAGCATAACCTTTGTCTTGCATTATTGTTCTCACATCTGCAAAATCAATGTTTATAAGAGCAGGTTGAGTTATAAGGTCAGATATTGATTTTACTGCCCTGACGAGAATATCGTCTATTATCCTGAAACTTTCTTTTACTGATACATTTTTACCGCAAACCTCAAAAAGTTTGTCATTAGATATAACTATTAGAGTATCAACAAATTCTCTCAGTTCAGATATTCCCCGGATTGCGTTATCCATTCTTTTTTTCCCTTCAAAGAAGAAAGGTTTTGTAACGACCGCAACTGTAAGAGCTCCTATCTCCTCTTTTGCAACCTGAGCTATAACAGGTATAGCACCTGTTCCAGTTCCACCTCCCATGCCTGCCGTAAGGAAAACCATATCAGCTCCATCAAGACACTGCTTTAATTTCTCTATATCTTCCTCTGCGGATTTTCGTCCTATTTCTGGATTTCCCCCCGCTCCAAGTCCTCTGGTAAGCTTTGCGCCTATTTGAACCTTAGTTGGTGCTTTATTGAGAGAGAGAACCTGAGCATCAGTATTTACTGCAATAAGCTCAACTCCTTCTATGCCAACTTCTGCCAAAGTGTTAATTATATTGCCTCCTGCTCCACCTACTCCTACTACCTTTATTACAGGTTTAAATTCACTGAAAGTCTCCATGGTCTAAAAACCTCCTTTTTTTATGAGAATAAAAATGCAAACCACTGCTTTACCTTTTCTTTGAATCTTGAAAAGAACCCTTTACCAGATGTATAAGGTTTTGCCTCATACACAGGAGCATTCTTTGATGCGTATATAACCAAACCAACACCAGTTGCGAATATAGGATTTTCAAGGTCGTGGAGACCATTTATACTGTGCGGATAACCAATCCTTACTGGCAAGCCGAGAATTTTTTCCGCTATCTCATCAATATAAGGGAGTTGAGCAGTTCCCCCTGTGAGAACAACTTGTCTTATGTATTTTGGGAATGGGCTTGAATCAAGACCAGCCTTTACTCTATCAAATATTTCTTCTATTCTAAGCTGGATAACTTCTGCAAGCTCCTTTTTGATAATGTTTGTAAGCTGACCTGGTCCTGCTTTCCTTACTCCTTGAATTACTTCTTTTTCCGATACACGTCCTGCATTGGCACATCCGTATTTTCTTTTTACTTCCTCTGCAACACTTCTTGGTATGCCAAACCTTACCGCGATGTCTGATGTTATATGGTTCCCTGCTATATCTATTTCAACTGTGTGAACGAGACTCCCGTTATAAAATACTGCTACATCTGTTGTTCCACCACCTATATCTATAAGAACAGTTCCTATCTCCATTTCCTCTGGATATAAAACTGCTTCCGCGGATGCTATTGATTGCAAGACTATGTTTCTTACTACAAGACCAGCTCTTTCACAACACCTTATTATGTTTTTTATAGCATGCAAATTACCTGTTATGATATATATATTAGCTTTTAGTTTCCTTCCATACATTCCAACTGGTCTCAAAATATGTCTTTGGTCATCAACTATAAACTCTTGAGGTATTATGTGAATTATTTTTTTGTCAGGTGGGATGTTATCAACTTTTGCGCTATCTATTACTCTTTTTACATCTCTTTCTGTGATAATGCCTGATGGGGTTGATACCATGCCCTCTGCGCTAAAACCAGAGATGTGCTCACCAGCGATTCCTATTATGACATCTTGAATTTTATCATCTATCATCTTTTCCGCTTCTGATACAGACCTTATTATAGATTCTGTCATCTGGTCTATATCATATACCATACCTTTTTTCATACCCTGCGATTGAGCAAGTCCGACACCAACAACATTTAATCCGTTGTCAGTTCCCTCTGCTACGATTGTGCAAACTTTTGTTGTTCCTATATCAAGTCCAACTATATATTTTCTTTCATGCGCCATGTCAAATTTCCTCCCTCATTTCAATTTTATAGATGCGAAATTAAAAAATTCATATAAATTCTATATTACAAATAAGTTTTGCACTTTTCAAATCTTGCCTTTTTAATTTTAAAAATTCACCATCATCATTCCACATCATATTGAAACCTTCTTTTTTCATATTGCTTTTTCTTTACATCTTGTATTTTATTTTACAAAAACTTTATCATTTCCGCGAAAATCAGCTTCACTTATGCCTTTTTCCTTAATCTTGTTTTCAACATTCAAAAACCTTGCGAATGCGCCCTTGATATCGTCTCGTGGTAAAATTATTTTATATCCTTCACGAGAATATATCTCCACAGAAAAATCTAAACAAACAACTTGATCTGCAAATCCTTTTCTTATTTCATATAAATAGTTCAGAAAATCAGAAATTTCTTTCAGAGAACAACTTGGCGACCTAATTATAAGGAAAGGAACAGGGAAATTATTTAAACCATTCTCATGTATCTGATGCAATAAAATAGGGGTTTGAATTTTCTCTCCGTACTGTGAAACAATAAAAACTTTGTCTTGGTCTAAAAGTAAAGCTCGCGGTAGTATCTCATCAAATCTTACAACAAGAATATCTGGGAGTGCAAAATCAACTTGACATGACCTCGCCCACAAACTTTTTTCACATGCAGAAAAAACTGAGTAAATTATGTCTTTTAATTTTCCACCTGAATTTGTATCAAAAAAATTCAAAATATCTTTCCTTACAAGTTCAGAAATAGAAGATATATTTTCTATTCTGATCCTCCTCACTTCAAGCGGAACAAAAAATGGGAAGATAGCAAGAAAAAAAACAATAAAAAAAGATAATAAAGGAGAAATAAGAGATGAAAAATTCCCGAAGCGAAGAAATTTAACAGAAGTTCTTTCATGGTGAAGTCTCATATATGAAGAAATTTTACAAAAATTCCGATTGAATTTTTAACAAAATCAGGTATGACAAGAGAAGATAAAAGGAAAGAGAATGGAACAGAAGAAAAAAGAGCAGAAGAGAGTAAAATAGAAGAACAAAGGAAAGAGAGTGAGAGCATATATGATATTTTAGATTATATTGAACTTATTTCTTCTGATATATTTGAACTGATAAAAGAACAAAACCACAAGGAAAGTGCAGAAAAATTAGAAAAAGCTTTGTTCAAAACAAAAAAAATAATTTATCTTCTCCAAAACTACGGAAAGGATGACCTTAAAAATATAGCTAAAAAGATTCAGAAAATCAAGGAGAAACTCACTATACTCAAAAGATACTACGAGATAATGACAAGTATAGAGAGGGAAGCTATTGCAAATTCCTTCAAAGGAATAAAGGAAGGTTCAATAGTAAACAGAAAAACATAACAGCATACTATATATAATCAAAACAACAAAAAATTTTCGGTGGAATTAAAATATTCTTGTGTTAAACACTATTTTCCCAAATAAAGCACCAGAATTCTGGTATAAAAAATTTCATCCCATATTATATCCTCTGAAAATTCTGTCCTATATTATAGGAGCAGCAATTTTAGCCAGAAGATGCATTAAAAAGAGAGAAGAAATTGATTTTCCATCAGCTGGAATAGGAAGCATAGCATTAGGGGGAGCAGGAAAAACAACATTATGTCTAACTTTGGCTGAGGAAATGAGAAAAAAAGGAATAAAGATAGGAATAGTCCATTCTGGATACGGAGGGAAAAAATTTGGTATTTTCTTCCCAGATGATAAAGTAGATTCACATCAAATTTCAGATGAGGTGCTTTTATATATGAAAAATGGTTTTTTGGTCTCTGCTCACAAAAACAGGAAAAAAGCAGTTGAGATGATAAATAAAATTGTGGATTATATTCTGTTAGATGACTTTTTTTCTGCACTTGTTGAGCCAAAATTAAAGATAGTTTCTTTTACAAAGGAAAGTCTTGGGAACTTTTTAGTTCAACCTCTCGGACCACTAAGAGAACCCTTGATATCTTTACTTTGGGCAGATGTAGTATTGCTTGAAGATAAGCTCAAAAATTCTCAAGAAGAAAAAAAAATAAAAAAATATGCAAAGAAAATTTTTTACTTTTCAGTATATCCAGATGGAATTTTGCACTGTGATGGCAGAAAAATAATAGAAGAAAAAAAAGATGTTATAAAAGGCTCAAAAGCGATATGTGTTTCTTCTGTTGCGATACCTTCAAGATTTGAAAGAACAGCAGAAAAGCTCGGTGTAAAAATATATGAGCACATAAAATTTAGGGATCACTCTCCCATTACCCTTCCACAACTCAAAGATGCGTTAGAAAAAATAAGGAGCAAAAAGGCAGATATGATTCTGACGACAGAAAAAGATTTTTGGAAAATTGTTTCTTTGTGCGAAAAAATTCATTGCAATATTTTTGGTGTAAAAGTAAGAGCAAAAATACAAAAAGATTTTCTGGAATTTTTTACCTGAAAAGTTCTGAAGCTTTTTTATATCTCAAATAATATAGTTTCGCTCTTTTTACTCTAACTTTTTTCAATATCTCAATTTTCTCTATATATGGAGAATGATAGCGGAAAATTCTTTCCACTCCGACCCCACTCAAAACATTTCTGACAGTAAAGGTTTTTCCGGTTCCCCTGCCCCTTACAGAAATAACTATCCCCTCAAAATGTGTCAAGGTCTCCTTTTCTTTGTCTTTTATTTTTGTCCAAACTCTGACAACATACCCTGGCTTTATCTCTGGCAAATCTGACCTTAAAAATTTCTTCTCAACTTCAAAAATATATTTTTGATCCCTTGCCGACCCCATAAGCTGAAAGATAAAATAAATAAGAGAAAATTTTGATTTTTTCTAAAAAATTACCTTTTTAGGATATTCACTAACTGAAAAGAAAAGAACATCTTCGGTTATTACCTTTCTTATGTATGATAAACCTATGAAACCGCCTTGAAGAGAATCTGCAAAAAGATGGAATCCAACAGCGCCACGAGATATAGCGTCAAAAATAAGCCAATTACCTTCTGAACTAACATCAGGTGAAGCGATCTTGATAATGAATCTTCTCGTATCATGGTACACAATTGCTGGTATTTTTTTCTCCCCTAAATCAAAATAAGCTACATTTATTCTTGAACCAATAAAAACTCTATCCACAGTTTCTATTTTCCAACTTCTACTGCCTCTGTCTAACCTTGCAAAATCTAATGTAGACTTTGTTGAGTTTGAATAGGCAATAAATGGCTGGTAAGTTTTTTCTTGTTCTTTTGGGTCTGGATAGTAATATCCGACAGCGCAAAAGTTACCATCATCATCCGGTGAAGTATCTACTCTGACATAGCTTATATTAAATCTAAAAACTGCAGGGTCAAATTCTTTACCGGGACCGACCACATCTGATGAAAAAACAACTTTTCTACTACCTTTGAACTTCCAAAAATCACGACTAACCTCTCTTCTACCCCCAGGACCAACTGCAAAAATATATGTATCAAGTTTAGATTCGTTAGAAGGATATAAAAGTTCTGCTTCATATTCTCCGAGTAATTGTACTAAATTCAGCTCTTGAGAAACCCTTTCCCATCCCACAACAGAGATATCCCATGTGGTTTCCCACTTTTTCTTATATGCGTATTTTGTGTTACCGTTTTCTGCATCATAGTAAGCGACATGAATTCCTCCTGCTGGGTCTATTTTCAAACTAACACACCCACTCAAACGTCCTCCAGAGGGAACCCTTGCAACTTCACCCACAGCAGGATCGATAAGCTCACATGCTCTTGTTTGATTTTGAGCGTCAACTGCTATATAGTACAATTTTCCATCATATCCAATATATGCTATGTGGATTATATCCTCAGGGTCTATTGCAGCATCAAGAAATTCTGCTTTTGGTTCAAAAGGGCAAAAAATATTCACAGGTTCTTTTATCCATTTATTATCTTCAACTCTCCATGCATGATATATTCTGAAAACACTTTCTCCATTTACTATGTGTCTTGTGTATATGACATGGGGTATGTTTTTTGAGTCTACGACAACCCGAGGGAGAGGACGGGATCCAAAATTATCATTTTCTCCAGCTTCGTCTATTACTTCAATTTGAGTAAAACCTGTTCTCAGGTTGGGAGCATGAGCCCAAAGAATGGTTCTCTTTGGCAATTGATAATATACAAGATGTATTCCTCCACTTTTATCTTGGATGAAGTTACTAAACCAGCCGCTATCCTGACCTGCAACTTTAAGCTCAACCTGAGCGAATGACACAACCTTCCCAGTATATTCTCCTGAAAACCTACCGCAAAATGAAATAGATAAAACGGAAACGAGAAAAACAAAAAAAATCTTCAAACTTTTTCTTCCCAAAATCATACCAAAAATTACCATAATGTTAAAGGGATGAAAATCACGTCAAACTTAATGTAATCATATGTAATGGTAGGGACAAGTATGGCAACCGATACATTATCTTTCGTCATAATTGCTTTTGGCATAAGACCAGATTCAGCTTCTGTTTTTCTCCTCATAACCTGCCATGTATTCTCAAGGGGCACCGCAACCTTCATATCTGATTCATTAGGGGCAAAATACACTACTAACGGATACCCCCCATCAGTGACAGCAATGGATGTACCCGCTGTTCCCTGAGTATAGTAACCGCCGCCTCCTCCTTCAATAATACTCGTAAATATAACGCCAGATTGAACATCACGAATAACCCCATACTCAGCTGCAAAAATTGGTGGAGTTGAATTGAAACTGGCAAAGTGAATCCTCCCATCTTTATCAGCAGAAACAGATGGGAATTTCCTTGACTTACCAATAAAGGTATATTTAAATGGCAACATCGTATTATACTTTATAGCCAAAGTGAAAGGGAAAGATGAAATATTAATATTTGTAAGATCAAGGTAAATTTCGTAAGGCGAATACAAAATAGCCTTTATGGGATTAGATGTACCATCACGGAAAGAAACAGTTGCGAATAATAGATTTTTTATTGGGTTATCAAACCTAAGAAATAAACCTCTCGCAAGAATAGTTTTACAATCACCCCCAGTGGAAAACCAAAAAGAACCAAGATCTGCACTCGTAGTAAAATTTCTATTTTCATAAGTTCCATTCCCCAATTGCCCATAATCATTCCTACCAAAACACCATAAAGTTCCACCTCCTCTTAGTATGCATGTATGATCACCGCCTGTGGACACCGCTGAAACACCATCAACAATTTTAACAGGAAAATTCTTGTGCTCCCATGTTCCATCTCCTAATTGCCCTTGATCATTTCTCCCCCAACACCACAAAGCACCATCTTTTACGGCACAAGTATGATTTCCACCCGCGGAAACTTGAGAAACTCCTGATATAATATTAACAGGGGACTTGCGCGCAGTATTGGTTTTATCACCCAACTGACCATAGTCATTTTTACCCCAGCACCATAAACTTCTGTCTTCTTTCACAGCACATGTATGTTCTCCACCCGCCGATACCTGTAAAACCCCATCCATAACTTTAACAGGATAAGTCCTCCTTTCCGTCGTTCCATCCCCTACCTGACCATTATCGTTCTTCCCCCAGCACCATAAACTTCTGTCTTCTTTCACAGCACAGGTATGCTCTCCACCCGCTGATACTTGTAAAACCCCATCCATAATCTTAACAGGAGAAGTCCTACTCTCAGTCGTACCATCTCCCACCTGACCATTATCATTCCTCCCCCAACACCACAAACTCCTATCTTCCTTCACAGCGCATGTATGTTCTCCACCAGCTGATACTTGCAAAACTTTGGTAATATCCTTAACTTCAACGGGAGAAGCTTTTTTTTCCGTTGTGCCATCTCCCAACTGACCATTATCGTTTCTTCCCCAGCACTGCAAACTCTTATCCTTCTTTTTTATTATACAAGTATGATATCCTCCCGCAGAAACTTTTGAAACTTCATCAATAACTTTAATAGGATTACTTCTTTTTTGCGATGTTTCACCACCTGCCTGTCCATCTTCGTTTCTTCCCCAACACCAAAGTGAATCATCTTGCCTCACAACACAAGTGTGATCCGCCCCAGCGGAGAATTGTAAAACATCGGTTGAAATTACGGTTATACTGACTTGAAATTCTTTGTATATTTCTCCTACGCGTTTTAAGTTATCTTGGTCGAACTCAATCCAAAAAGTTTGATCTAAAATAATGTCATGAGAGATAAATCCGGTTTTGCTTTTAAGATTTCTTGCAAAATTTATAAGTTGGAGAGAAAATCCGGCTTGCGGAGGTGTTCTACGGGATTCAACTGGATTACAGCGGGGATCAAGCTTATTTTTCAGTCTCAATTCTCCTTGTGCAAAGTAATACATATTCCCTAAGAAAAATATGTCTCCTTTTGGTTTTTCCCTTTCTTCTATATCCTCATTACTGCACAAAGGAGTATTTTTTTCGGTTGCAGGGGAGAAGATAACAAGTGATATTGCGTTCTCATAACTGTCTAAAAGTGCAGCAATAATTTTTTGGGACTCTGGAGAATATATAGCTCTTACGAATTTTAACTCCCCATCTTGAACTCGCATAACTGTTCTGCAACGCCAAACTCCAAAAGAATCCAAAAGAGCCTCCTTCAATAACCTCATCCGAGGTATCTTATCTTTCTCTGATGATGAAAGATAAACTATATGTATCTTATCATCTACCAAGAATATATTTGGACTTTCTCCTGCAACATACCCAAATTTTCCCTCGGGTGGGTCCACCTGCTGACTTGTCCAATTTTCCTGGTAACCAAGTGTATAATACATTAGCCGACCTGAAAGTTCATCAAAAATAGCAATATGAGGGACATCGTCTGAATCTAAAATAAAGTCCCACTGAACACCTTTAATTTGCTGTGGACGAGGAAGCTTTGTAACCTCCTGGGTTTTCGGAACAATTTTTCTCTTCTCTGCCGGAATAACCTCCTCCCTCCATGCTCTACCACAAGATAAAAAGAGAAAAACAAAAAAGGAAGAAAGAATAAGGAAATTCAAAAGTTTCAAAAACCCCTTGTTTTTATACAATAAGTTCATATATATAAAATTTAGTCAGATTTGGTGGAGTTTTCACAAGATTCCAAATTCCAAATTTAATAAATTTAGCCTTCGGAAATGTTAAGTTCTTTTATCTCTTCAAAAATCCTTCCTCTGCCATACCAGGAATACACTCCTACAAAAGGTGAACTGAACTGGGGTTGCATATCTATCACTACAAAATTTTTCTTCTCAATAAGTCCTATCTGAGGTGTGTCAAATGATACAAAAGGAACCCAAGTTCCGGAATTAGCATATATTTTATCTTTGTATCTTGCAATAAGCCCCCTGTGAGTGTGTCCCATAACAACAACTTTCACATCTTGCCTTCTGAGTAAAATTCTTGCGGACCTATCTACTATTTTGTGTCCCATAGCATCCATAACAAGATTTAGAGGAACATAAAATGACCTTCTTCTTACAGGGTCGTAAAATTTTCTATTTTTAAGAACAAATTTTATCACCTTAAAAAGAGCAAGTAGAGAAATTTTCGTCTCAAAAATAAGTCCCCACTTTATAGCTTTCCCTAAAGGTCTCCACCTATCAAGATATGGTTTCGTAAAAGAAAAAGGGTCTATGACCTCTACTACAAACTTTGTTCCCCATGGCATGTTTAAGAACTCCTCTCCCTTTTCATCTTTGAGCCAAATATTCACAAGATCGGTTCTATTTATTGCTTCATATCTATTTCCGTGCTCTATCCAGATGCCATTATCAAAGTACTCTTTTTTTACGAACTTAAAATTTATTGAAGTTTTTTCCAAAAGATAATTCTGCATATCAGGAGATGCTATTGGATGATCATGATTTCCTATTATCCAGATGATTTTTCCACCTTCATAAGTGAAATCACGCAGAGCATCAAAAAAGATTTTGTGGTTCTCTATACAAGCGGACAAAAAATCAAAAACATCTTTTTTATAGACTTTACCATCTCTATGAGTAGATTTTATTACATCTAATATATCTCCGTTAAGAACGAGCTCAAATTCAGCTCCGGAACTTTGAGAATCTTTTACCCACCATCTTAGAAACTCATAAAAATCCTCATCATATATGAAATCTTCTTTGTAATTCAACTGCCCCTCAAATATTCTACCTTTACCAAGATGCAAATCACTAACTACTATTTTTCTTTTTTTCATTAATAATAAATTTTCAATTCCTCAAAGAAAAATTTCGTTTCATGAAAAAATGAAATCTTTGGGAAAGTCAAAAAGAAAAGTAGGAGAAACATATCCGTATAGTTTTTTGTAATTTCCTTTTTCAAACTGAGAACAGGCGAAAGCGAGAATTTTTGCTGTTATATAATAGGGCTTTGTAGCCTTTATTTCATAAGAAGATATTATGTTGGAGTTTGCGTCGTATGCGAAAGCCAAAGCAGAAGCCCTATTTTGCAATCTGTTCTCATCAGGTTCAGGGAGCAAATTCAAAATAAAGTTTGAAATTGTTGCGAAAAATCTAAAAGAAGCCAATCTTCTCATAGTCTTTACAAGATAAGAAAATATTTGAGCCCTTTTTTGAGATGTAGCAAAAAACACTTCAAACTCAATACTTTGTGAAAGCTCTCCCAAAGAAAGAGGAACATTTATAACATCTGATGTAGATAAATTCAGAGCTAAAAATTTTGATTTACCTTGAAGATCAAAGCTAAATTTTCTTTCAGCAGGTTGAACCGTTTTTATTTTTCCATATTCCCATCTTATAGCTCCGCTTTTTAAAATTTTCAGAGAAGATTTCAAGGTTCCACGAGACATAGCAAAATCTGCAAGATATACAAGATGAATTTTTTTCACATCTGAAATTTTTCCTTCTTGTTTTAGTTTATCAACGAGTTCTTTCACACAAATCTCACCAGATACAGTTTCCCACGCAACCCCAGATGATGCAAAAAGCTTTTTTTCTTTCAAAATTTTATCGTAATTATCTATTATCTTTTTTGTCCAGTTCCACTCACCGGTGCAATCAATATAATTTGCGTCGTTTCTGATTGCAAAGTTCAGAACAAATTCCCCCGTATCAGAAAAAGGTCCAGCAGTATTTACAACCAACTTTATTCCATCTATTTTCTTTGATTGAAGTTCAAAAGGTGTCGCGGGCAAAATATCTACTTCAATTTGAGGGAACTTACTTTTCAGTTTTCCTTTCAGATTATCAAGCTTTTCTTTATTTTTTCCAGATATTATGATTTTTTTACTTTGCAAGGGAAAATGTGATCTGAAAAAGTCAAAAATCTGCCTTCCGGTAAATCCATAGGCACCATAAAAAAACAGCATATCAGAAAAAAAATTATTTCTTATTATACCAAATTCCCTATTTTCGCATTTTAGTTCCCTATTTTCGTATTTTTATAATGAGATTTCCTGATACAATAAATGTAGGTAAAAGCTGACCTTGTTGCCAAGATATATCTGGACCGTTTATATCTGATGTGTAGTTATAAAGTCTTATAATTTCGTTTCTGAAAAATATGCTTGGAAAACATGTATCGCCTTTTGATGGCAAATCATATAGGAATTCCACTGTCAAATCCTCTTTTTTTATAAGCCAGACAGAACATCTTTTTGGTTTATTCCAGTATTCAATTTGATTTTTAAGGTACCTATCAAAATGAGAGCCTTCTTCCGCTATATCATAAAACCCATTATCTGATAAATTTCTCCTTGCAATCAAAAAAATATAGGATTTATACTTGAAAAGCAAGGGAGAATCAAACTTTCTCTTATCTGCCTTACATATAAGTTCATCTAAATTACCTTTTTTAGCAAGACATATTTTTGAACCAAATCCAAATTCATCACCAAGCTCGTTCCTGCAAACAAGATAAAAATCCCCGTTATCGTCAAATTCTCCATCTGCTTCAGAGCATCCTCCCTCCATTATAACTTCCTTGTTTTTCCAGAAAGGTTCCCAATTTACCCCATCGGAAGTTTTCAGCATATAAACCTTGACTTTTTCAGCTTGTGTCGGATTATAAACACTTTCTCCTCCAGCATATCCGAACATCACAGCATAATCTCCAAAACTTTTTATTCTCCAAGGAATGAAAGTAGGTATAGGGAAAGACGAAGGTTCTGACCAGCCATTATTTTGATATAAAGAGAATAAAGTAAATCCCGGTTCAAATTTCAGGGGGTCTTTTCCCAAAACAGCAAAGTAAATGAAAAGCTTATCTTTTATAGCCAAAAATCTCGGCTCTCTCAAATCTCTACCTAAAAAGAATTCTCCTTCATACTTCCAAGTTTTTTCATCTTCTGAACTTACAATATAAAGTTTAGTTTTATCTGATGCAAAGTGAGATGGAGCAGTTCTGAAAGCAAGAAAAACTCTACCTTGAAAAACAATTACATCAAGGTTATTATTTGAGGTCAAAACTTTGACATAAGATGGAAGACCATCGGAAGGAACAACAACAGCCAAATCAGAAAAAGAAACTTCAACGGAGCTTTCTTTGGAATCAACCGTGTTCTCTTTGGAATCGGTAGAGATCTCCAACGAGGACTTTTTTCCTGAACAGCTCATTACGAAAGAAAAAACGAAAGAATTGAGAAAAAGAAGCAGAACAAAAAACCTGAAAATTAAAAGTGGAACTGAAAAAACATATTTTTTGTTTTCAAATTTTCTCACGAGCTCTTGGGTCAAAAATAACATATAATATTTCAGATAGTATGTTTGCGAAAACCAGAATAGTTGTGAAAACAATAGTTAAAGCCATAACAACAGGATAATCCCTATCTATTACCGAAAGCACAAAATACCTTCCCATACCGGGTATTGCGAAAACAGTTTCAACAATGAAAGAACCCGTAATCATAAATGCAAACAAAAGTCCTGCTACACTGAAAACAGAGGACAAAGATGCTGAAATAACATGTAAAAAGAACCTGAAATCTCCTATTCCTTTTGACTTTGCAAATTTTGTGAAATCTTCTTGAAGAGTTGAGAGAACAGATGTTCTTGTGAGCTTTGCAATATAAAGAGTAGGACCAAAAGATAAAGTTATAACTGGTAGAACCATATATTTCCAACCTTCAAACAAAGCCGGCGGGAAAAGATTTAAACTCAAAGAAAAAATGATTATGAGCAAAGATGCAACAACAAAAGACGGCAAAGATATTCCAAAAGATATAACAAGCTCAAAAAATTTTCCAAAACGAAAAGCAGATAGCGTCCCAAAAACTATACCCAAAAACAAAGATAAAATAAAAGATGTGAGCCCAAGTTTCAATGAAACAGGAAAAGTATCTTTTATGATATCGTTTGCAGTTCTGTGAAGGAATTTATACGATGGTCCGAAATCCCCCTTCAAAACCCCACTTATGTAAATAAGAAACTGCTGATGAAGAGGTTTATCAAGATGAAACTTTCTCTCTATATTTATTTTTATTTCTTCTGGTAGTTTTTTTTCTTTGTCAAATGGACCTCCTGGCAAAAGCCTGAGCAGAAAAAAAGTAGAAGTTATAACAAGCAAAATAACCAAAAACCCAAAAAAAACTCGCCTTATGATAAATGAAACCATGATGATAATAATAGCCCAATCAAGATAATAAGCTCTCAATAAAATTTAAGTCTAAATTTTGTACCAGCAAATCTGACCACTTTTCCATCTTAGAAGATATAAGAGACCAAAGAGGTTTTTGTTCTTCAACTCCAAAGTATTTTAAAATTGCAAAGCGGAAATCATCGTTCCAAAATATTGAATGCAAAAAAGTACCGAAAAAGTTTTTGTATGAAAAGTAATCTAAATTTTCAGAAGTTCTTCCATGCCTTAAATCAAAACCCTCAACTAAACCTGAAAAGAACGGAGCTTCTACCTTTATTTTACGCCATCTTGTTATTTTTTCTCTTTGAAATTCAATTTTCTCACTTATCAAACCTAACCCCTCCTCTACTCCATTTCCCTCTATTTCAAGTTTATCTGATATTTTACTGAAAAAGAATTCATAACCGCCGCATATAGCTATTATGAGTTTGTTTTTTTTCTTGCCAATAAAACTCATTATTTTTTGTGCAAAGCCTTTCTCTTTCAAAAACTTGAGATCATAAAAAACATTCCTTGAACCCCCCAGAACTATCAAATCTCCATCATCAAGCTCAGATGCATAAATCGCAAATCTGAATTCAAAATTATCATCTATGATAAAAGGATAAAAATCAAAGTAATTAGATAGATATGGAGTTTTTACAGCATAAACCTTTATTTTTTTATTATTATTTTTATCATCATTTCTATCATTTCCTTTTCCATCCAAAATCCCTATTTGGTTTAGTATATCAAGTTCATCTTCTGGTGGAAGTTTGAGGTCTGGCACAAAAGGTATCACACCGAGAACTTTTTTCCCGGTTTTCTTTTCAACAAAATCTATTCCGTCTTTGAGAAGACTTTTATCTCCTACCATTTTGTTTATTATAAACCCACAGAGCAAATCTTTTTCTTTCTTATCAAAAATCTCGTATGTTCCAACTATTTTTGCAAAGACACCGCCTCTATAAATATCTGCTACCACCAAAAAAGGAATAGAAAAATTTTTGCAGAGCTCTGTATTGGAGAAATCAAAAGGTTTCATGTTTACCTCAGAACAGCTTCCAGCTCCTTCAATTATCACATTTGACTCCCTTTTCAAAATTTTTGAGAATTCATCAAAAACCAAATCTTTAACGCGGGCTTTATAACTTTTCCAGTATTCTGATGAGGTTTTGGGACCTTGCGATTTTCCGAAAACAACAACATCAATTTTTCCATCTGAAATAGGTTTGAGTAAAACCGGGTTCATATGAGACAGAGGTTCTCGCAAAGAACACATAGCCTGAAACGCCTGTGCAAAAGCCATCTCACCATTATCTTTCCCTAAAAAAGCATTCAAAGACATATTCTGACCTTTGAAAGGGAAAATACTAACTTTATTTTTTTGACTTAAAATCCAGCAGAGACCAGATACTATGTGAGTTTTTCCTGCATCAGATTCTGTTCCAAGAACCGCAATTTTCATTTCTCTTTGTCAAACTCATTATTTTTTGTCAAATAAAAATCCATCTTTGAATTTTGATGACCAATCATCAAGAAATTTTTTGAGCCCAGAATCTGTGAGAGGATGTTTGAAAAGCTGCCAAAATATTTTTGGAGGAATTGTAACAATATCAACCCCAACTTTTGCGGCTTCAACAAAATGCATAGGATGTCTCAAAGACGCAGCTAAAACTTCGGTTCTAAATCCATAATTTTTCTTTATCTGAACTATTTCTCTTATGAGGTTGAGCCCATCTTGCGATATATCATCTAATCTACCTATGAACGGAGATATAAAGTAAGCCCCTGCTTTCATAGCAAGTAAAGCTTGCGATGGAGAGAAAATCAAAGTTACATTAACCTTTATTCCTTCCTGAGAAAGTCTGTAAGTAGCCTTTATTCCATCCTCCGTCATTGGTATTTTCACAACAATATTTGGAGATATTTCAGAAATCACTCTTGCCTGCGAAACTATTTTTTCCGCTGATGTTTCTGTAACCTCAACACTGACTGAACCCGGAACCAACCTTGTAATTTTCCTTATATGTTCAATCGGATTTCCTTGTGCTTCCTGCGAGAGCAAAGACGGATTAGTTGTGACACCATCTATAAGTCCAGTCTGAACTGCCTTTGAAATCTCCTCTATATTTGCGGTATCAAGAAATATTTTCATTTTATCCCTTCCTTTTTAGGTCAAAAATATAATATTTTTAATTTTTTCAAAAAGTTTGAGTGATCCGAAAAATTTGAATGATAAAAGTGATTAGAGCAGAATCAAAAGAAATAAAACCAAAGGTAAGATTTTCAGAGACACACAGAATAAAAGAGATTCTGAGAAGATATAAATTACATACAGTTTGCGAGGAATCGCTATGTCCGAACATATCAGAATGTTTTGGGAGAAGACATACGGCAACTTTTCTTATTATGGGTAGAATTTGCACAAGATACTGCTCTTTTTGTGCAATAGAAAAATCAAAAAATCCCCCACCTCTTGATCCAAATGAGCCCGAAAACCTAAAAAATGCCGTAAAAGAGATGGGAATAAGATATGTTGTGATTACATCTCCTACAAGAGACGATCTTGAAGACGGTGGAGCAAAACATATATCAGAATGCATAAAAGCAGTAAAAGAAATAGGATGCAAAGTAGAGATATTATGTCCTGACCTAAAATACGAAATAAAAAATTTAGATATAGTGCTTTCGGCAAAACCTGATGTTTTTGCCCATAATGTTGAAACTGTACCGGAACTTTATAAAAGAGTAAGACCCAAGGGAGATTTTGAAAAATCACTTGAACTCCTAAAATATGCAAAAAGCAAAGGTTTTATAACGAAAACATCCATTATTTTAGGAATGGGAGAAAAAGATGACGAGTTAAAAAGGGCTATTGAGAAAATCGCTCAAACTGGCTGCGATATAATAACTTTTGGTCAGTACTTTCAACCATCTCTTACAAAGAACGGAAAAGTTTATTCTTTCATTCCCGAAGAAAAATGGGAGTTTTTGAGAGAATTTTGCAAAAAATTAGGTTTCAAAGCGGTTTTCGCTGGTCCAAATGTCAGAAGTTCTTACCTTGCAGATATTGTGCTTGACGAGGTAGAAAAAATTTTTGGAACTTGCAAAAATCAAGTGTAAATAAAAAATTTACACTTTATGAGATGTCTTGTAACAGGTGCAGCAGGTTTTTTAGGAGTAAATCTTGTTGAATTTTTATCAGAACAAGGATACAAAGTAGTCGCTACCGATATACCGGGAGCAGATTTTTCTGAAATAGAAAAATTTTGTGAGGATGTAATTCCTTGCGATCTCACATCAGACACACTTTCTGAGCTTTTCAAAAAAGATATTGATGTTTTAATTCATACAGCCGGAATTTTTGATCTTTCAGCAAACCCCAAACTTATGAGAAGAGTAAATGTAGACGCAGTGGAAAGAATTTGCAGAGCAAGTTTGGGAAAAGTAGGATTGTTCATACACATAAGTTCAACAGGAATTTATGGAAAACCAGAAAAAATCCCGGCAGATGAAAATACAAATCCAAAACCACGAAATCATTATGAGAAGACAAAAAAAGAAGGAGAAGATGTGGTAAAAACTTATATAAAAATGGGACTTCATGCAGTGATACTTCGTCCAACCTTGATGTATGGTCCGAGGTCAAAATATGGTTATGCGATGCTCATAGGTTTGTATTCTCTTGCAAGAGAAAAAGGGAAAAAAGTTTTACCATCTGTAAAAGGGGGTCCTATGACTCACTCTGTTCATGTTTTAGATGTTGCTCATGCGGTTGATGTTGTGATAAAAAGATTCTTCAGCGAAAAAATAGACCAGGATTCAGCTGACTCAAGGATATTTAATGTAGCAGATGATACTCCTTTGCCATTTGGAGATATGCTTGAGGTCATAGCAAATGCATGCGGGGTTGAACTTAAAAAATCAATTCCATACTTTGTCGCAAGACCTCTCACACTCTTTATTTCACATCTTCCTATATATGACGATTTGAAAGAAAAAGTTCTGAATATATGGTTTGAGGTTGCAAAAGAGAAAAATCTTAACACTCCTTTGAGACCAAGACTTGATAGAGAGTGGAACGATTACTTTGCGGGAGATTTTATGTACAGCACAGAAAAAATAAAAAAGATAGGTTTCAAGCCAAAATTTACATTCAAAGAAGGAATAGAACAAACTGTAAAATGGTACAGAGAAAATAAGTGGATTCCGTAGTTTTGAAAAGCAGTTGAATTTGAAGATCAATTTTGGAATATTTTCGGTCTAAAAAATTTCAGAGTTCCAGAGCTTTTTTTATTCTTGATAGTGCTTCATCTTTTCCAATTGCGCTTATTACATCAAAAAGAGGGGGAGAGACGAGTTTGCCAACGAGAGCAACTCTCAAAGTTTGAGCAACAAAAACGACTTTTTCTCCAACTTTATCTGCAATCTCTTTCATAACAAAATCAAAATTTTTCCTACTATCTTCTCCATCAAAATTTACATCTTTAAGTTTTCTCACAAATTCTTGAAGAACGAACTTTCCTTTTTGAGTTTTTACAAATTTTTCAAGACCTTCTACATCATAATTTTTTAGTTCAAACAAAGGCAAAATCATATCTAACATTTCTCTGAGGTTTCTTACCCTTATTTTCACCTGAGGCAAAATTTTGAAGATTTTCTTTTCTTGATCTTCTGAAAATTTCATTCCTGAAAAATCAGAGAGTCTCTTTATAAGTTCCGAGTCATCTAAGATTTTTATCCATTCAGAGTTGAGCCAGTAGAGTTTATCAAAGTTGTATCTTGCGGGAGCTCTGTGAATGCTTTTGATATCAAAAAGCTGAATGAGTTCATCTTTTGAGAATATTTCTTTATCTCCGAAGGACCAGCCAAGTCTTGCGAGATGATTTACAATTGCCTCTTGCAAAAACCCTTCTTTTTTGAGGTCAAGAATATAAATTTTGCTGACATCTTGTGCTGCTCTTTTTGAAATTTTGCCAATCCCTTCGTCTGGCAAAACAAGAGGTATATGAGCGAACTTGGGGATATGTCCTAAAAACCTAAAAAGTAAAATCTGTTTTGGAGTATTGGATATGTGGTCTGCCCCTCTTATTATATGTGTTATTTTGAATTCAGCATCATCAACAACTGATGCGAGGTTATATGTTGGTGAACCATCTGAACGCAAAAGAACGAAATCCTCAATTTCAGATGTATCAACTCTCACTTTTCCCATAACCAGGTCTTCAAACTCAATATAAAGCTCGTCTTCTGGAACTTTGAGCCTTATCGCAAAAGGTTTATCCGGCGAATCCTTTCTCGTTCTACAAGTTTTAGGATATCTGGGAGATATTTTCTTTCTCAGAGCTTCTTCTCTATATTTTTCAAGTTCTTCTGGTGAGCAATAGCACCTATAAGCTAATCCTTCGTCAATCAACCGAAATGCAATTTTTTTGTATATTTCTAATCTTTCCGATTGTCTAAATTCCAAGTCCCAATCAATGCCTAAAAATTTTAAACCTTCTTTTATTTCATCTTCAAACTCTTTTTTTGATCTTTCTTTATCTGTGTCATCAATTCTTAAAATGAATTTCCCGTTATTTTTTCTTGCCCAAAGATAAGAGAAAAGAGCAGTTCTTGCAACACCAACATGAAATCTACCGGTAGGAGAAGGAGCAAATCGTGTTTTAACCATAGGACTTAAATATAGTAATCAAACCAAAAAAAGATTTTTGTACAAAAAAGAATTTAAAAATCAATGTGTAATATTGCAAAAATTATTGTGAGCAGGAGAAAATTCCCTTTGCCGGAACTCCTATATCAAAGTAAAATTCACGGGTTTCAATATTGCCTTTTTTGTCTCTGGCTCTTACTATAACTTTGTGTGTCCCAACTTCATCAGGAAGTCTTATAAGCTTTATACCTAAACCTTTATCGTTGAAATCTACTTTCTGCCATCTTGACCAATCAGAGTTATCAATCTTGTATGAGACCTCAATCTCGTCCGGTTTTGTTATATAGTCCCAAAGTTCAACACGCAGCACATCTCCTCTTTTGAAGAAAGCTTTTTTCGGGAAGAAAATAGATGGTGGAGTATCATCTACCACGAATTTTACGGTTACAGGGGTAATATCAGGAATAGCTCTTTCATCAAGGGCTCTCACTTCAATTTCATACTCGCCATCCGGAAGTCCTCTTATTTCAATTGTATTAGATTGAATCCAGGGCTGCCACATCTTGCCTTTCCATCTCCATCCAAACCAACAGTTATCTGGCTTTGTATAATCATCAACACACGAGAGCTTTATTATAGTTTTGGGTTGAGAAGCTTGAACATATTCTACCACAGTTTCTGGTGGGAAATCATCTATTCCGCCATTTTCATTCTTTTTCATAGGAACAATAAGTCCAGATTTTTCTACTTTCTTCACAAACTCTTGAATATCTCTGAAACTTATGAAATACTCTCCTCCGTTGCTTATTTTCTGCCAAACTTCAACAAGCGGGTTCAAAGATTCAAGATTAACCTCACCATTCCCATCAGCAACAAATCTTGGAGCAGAACCAAATATATTAGTAGAACCACTCAAAAGCTGAGATATAACCCCATAAAAGAAGTTAGGATGAATAAACCCCTGAAAATCAATTGCAATTGTGAGAAATTGTTGTGGATAACCTGATGGATCTGAGTCACTGTTCCCCACATCGTCTCTTGCGATATATGTGTGAGTAAGTCTATCAGCTCCTTGACCTCTTGCGTGTCCTCCTATACGAACAACATTATTGTTTGCAGGCGTTGCGCTGTATAAGTTGTCGTCTGGGTCTAAAATTGCAGAGAGTGTATATCCGAGCTGAGCGTCAAGAGCCAAAGCACCAGAAAGTATAACAGCTATAAAATCTGCAAGATAACCAGCAAATGTATTATTAGAAAACGGATAATAAACTTTTACGGTTCCTGAATCGTTTGTAACATCAACTGATCCAACACGAGAAATCATCCCCAAAGTCAAATCTACTCTCCTCAGGTGGCTTACGGTTGTGCAGTTTCCGGTTGTTGCTGGGTTCCAAGGGTTATACCATCCACCACCTGCGAGTGTAGATGGGAAACCGTAAGCTGCCAGGTTCCCAAAAACTTTATATGTTCCTCTTCCGCAGCCAAGGAAATTCAAATCCAAAGCCAAAGTTACCCCAACATTAAACTGAGCTATAAACCTTCTTTCTCTTACCCTATCAGATGGATTTCCTACTGTTGTATCGCAATCAACAAAAGAGACACAATCTGGGAAGTTATTACGAAATGCATTTCCAACTGGACCCACATCTATTGTTCCTTGAGCCGGAGGAGTTGTTCCAGTAGGGAAAGCAGTACACCAACCTACCGGAGATGGAGTTAGACCATAAGTACAAGTTCCCCCTACTTCCCCTGGTCCAAGTCCCCACTGTTCAAGTTCGTTATCAACATCAACCCAAATTTCAAAATCGTTATTTGGTAGTGTAAGTAGTACATCAGCAGTTATTGGGAGTGGGTCAACAGTATTTGGAGGCAAATCATCTGCAAACGAAGCTTGTGGTGTTTGAGGGAATCCGGGATAAGCTGCGTATGGTTTCGGTTTGAATACAAAAATCATAGGCATATCTGTTACATTAGAGCCGAACTCTGATTCAAGGAAGTTATAAAGGTCAGGAATCATAAGCTTCATTTGTCCAACTGTCCAAATAGGCAAAGGAAGTCCTGACGCAAATCCCTCTCCTTTTTGAGATATTGCAAGGCACATTAAACCAGATGTTGCAATATCGGAAACCAAATATGTAAAGACATTCTGGAAAATTGAAAGACCAACAAATGTCCCATTAGCTTCACATGAGGTAAGAGAAAGTGAATCTCTTGAACCTGCGTGCGGGAGCTCGGAAAACGAAGAAGGACCTGCAATCATAGAAGGGGCTGGATGGTTGCCATAAGGAGGTGGAACATATCCGCAGGAAGAAGGAATTCTGTGGTCAGCCCACTGCGTTGTATTTTTCCAATCCGTTCCTCTTCTGAAAAGGTCAAGGTCTATCATAGCAGCACCTATAAGATAAAGCTCGTTTCTGTTGGTTCCTGGACCCACCCCGTTATTTGCAAAACAGGATTTAGACCGCAGGACTTGTGTTCCCAAATACGGGTCTCCACCCAGGGCTATATCTATAAGTAAATCATCTGTTGTAATTGGTCTGACCCAGGTTGGGAAAAAGTAAGAGGTTTTCATCTGTGTAAGACCACTTATATCAAAAACAACCGGACCAAAATATTGTTGAAGCCCCGAGGGAATGTAAGCATACCTGAAAAGACCTCTCAAAACAACATCTATAAATTCAATAGTTTTCATCGCCTTCACAGTTGTATTTTTCCTAACACAAAGAGTACTTGTTGCTGTGCAGTTCGGGCTTTGTTCAGACCAGGTCCAATCCAACGCAAGAGATATCCAGGGAGCTTCTGAAAAGTTGATTTCTCTTACGGCTATTCCAACATCTTGTAGGTGCGGCCAAGAGCCGGTTCTGTGTTCCAAATATAAAGTTGCACCAACTTTGAGTTTCAAAGCTCCTCTTGCACGAAGATAAGCTCTAACATAGCAATCACCTTGCTGGTTCGCCTGAGAATCATTACAATCTGTTCTCCCAGGAGCAACATTAGTAGCAAGTGGTGGAGGGGAAGAAGCAGTAAATGTTATTCTATTTCCTGCAGATGGAGTTGCAGCATCTATATCTATAGAAATAGGATTTAAAAACAGCTCAATAGTAATAAACCCTTCATTTCCCGTAAAAATTTTACCGTTATAGCTGTAAGGAGCCCCACCCATACCACATGAAACACCAACGCTCTCACCGACAGAGAAATTTAGAGAGACACCACCAACAGGGTTATATCTTAAAATCCAGTTATCCCGGTTTGCGCTTCGATATCCGTTTGTTGTATCATCATCACAGTTATTAGCGGGATCCCCTCCCGATGTACGAGTGTACCAACAGTTACCTGGATGCGTAGTTCCGTTGTAATTTAAGATGGGACCACATGTTGTGGCATTGCAGACATCGTTTAAAGATAAATTCAGACACAAATTACCCAGCAGAGGTATAGGGAGACACTGGTCTAAAAGCCCTGACCAATAAGCTGTTGTTGAACCCGGAGCTCCAACCCATGTTACACCCCATGCCTGATAACCTCGGATAATATTAGGAGTAACTGAGGTGTCAAGGAAATTAACTACAAAGTAATTTGTAGCTTCCGGTTTTAAAGCCATGCATTTTCCTCTATTAGGAAACTGAGAGGGACAACCGGGAGTAGCAGGTCCTGTGCAGTTTTCTGAGTCTTTTGTAGGATCGCAACAGCACATAACTGGGTCATCATCAGCAGGCGGAGTTAAGCCTTGAATTTTCTTCTGTTTGTCAAGTAAATCCATAATCAGAGCATTTAGCATGTTCAAAGTCTTCCATCCACACGGAACAGAAACAGTGGAGAAAGAACCAAGAGTTCCTTGATATTGCCCAGCAGGACATAGCTCATCTCCTGAACCTGAGACACCATCATCTACAAAAAGGTAGTTGAAATTTTGTTGCAGCCACTGATTTAAACACCCTGTTAATCTTAAAACAACCGAGTTTTGCAGATAAGAGGGAAATGTTGTAACGGGTAAAGGTGTAGCAAAAGATTTCTTTTGAGGAAATAATATCAGCAACAACAACGAGAAGAAAGAAGTAAATAAGAAAGAAGCAAAAAGCTCAACTTTTTTACTTTTTCTCTCACCAAACAAACTTTTTATTATATGCTTTGCCATATACTTTTACCCCCTTATTTATAATATAATCACTCCTTTTTTACAAATCCTTTTTTACAAAAAAAAATATAATCATTCCTGAAAAAAAAATCCCGATTTTAACGAGTTTAAAAGAATTAATATACCTATGTAAAAAATAGGTTATTTTCGGTGTTTTTATCTGATTTTATGTTGGGAAAAGAAAGAACAATTTTTTTTGATTTTAGTTTTTCAAACACAATTTCTGTTGCAATAGCTAATGAACGAAAAAAAGAAATAGAAGTTCAAAGTTCAGTATCATCAGAAAAATTTTATGGAACAAAATTTATAGCAGATGTAGTAAATTCTGCTCTGAAAATATCAGGCGTGAGGTTTGATGATATAAACAAGATTGTATTAGCTCGGGGTCCGGGTTCATTTACGGCTTTGAGAGCTTTGATTGCTTATGCACAGGGTATAAGCTTTGCGTTAAAAATACCCATTTACACTACCCTAACTTTCAGATGGATAGCCCTTTTTTTAGGGAAATTCCTTGAAAAGGAAACAATAAAGTTTCATCTTTTCAGTGGAAAAAAAAATATTTTCTATTGCGCAGAATACGAATTTGATATAGATGAAAAAAAAGAAGAAATAAAGATAAAAAAAGAAAAAGAAAGGATATTTTTGTGTGGAGGAGAAAATTTAATATCAAGTTTAGATATAGAAAGAGTAGTTCCAGCAGAGTTAGGAGCAAAATACCTCACAGAGCTTTTTTTCACCCAACCTGATTTATTTGATTTTTTTTCCCCTGATGAAATACACAAAATAAAACCTGAATATTTGATTGGGACAGATTTTAAAAAGTTAGTCTGATACGATGGTTGTTTTGAAATTTATCCACACGCAAAAATTATGTTCTTATCTTGAGAACTCTTAACCAAAAAACCCCGCACAAAAAAAGAAAAATAGATAAGACCTGCCATAAAGTTATTCCCTGCAACTCAAAAATCTCAAACTTTATCATAAACTCTTTTATATCTCCTCTGAAATTATCTACTACAAGCCTCATTAAAGATAGCATGAAAAGAAAAAACAAGGTTTTATCTCCCTTTTCTTTGAATTTGATTTTCTCAAGTAAAAAGAAAGTTAATCCCATAAAGAAAGCCTCATAAATTTGTGTGATGTGAATGGGCTTTGAACCAAAATAAAGATAGGCAGCCGAATTTTCGTGAAACACCAAACCAAACCTGAAAGGCTTACCAAAACAACAACCCACAAGAAAACAAACAAAAATTCTATACAGAGCCAACGATAAAGCTATGGTAGGTACCATAGCATCAAAAAAATCAGAAATTGTTTTCTTTCTCAAAAGCAAATATACAAGCGTTATAATCATCGGTCCAATTATTCCCAGTATCATAGAGTGTCCCCCTTCCCAAACAGAAATAAGTTGCAAGAAAGGTATTTTACCTATAAGATATAAGCGTGAGAAAACAGCCCACGAAACAAATATCAAAATCATAATTTGACCTATCTCAGTATCTTTATATCCTATTTCTTTCAGTCTTTTCCAGCTAAAAATAATGAAAACCAAAGATACCAAAGGTAAAGTGAGAAACGAAGTATAAAATTTGAAGTTTTCAACTTGAAACAAAACAGGAAACATTTTTTTCTTTCTTTTCTTTAATTTTTCCCTTTATTTTTTTCTTTTCTCTTACTCAATAAAAATTTTACTGCTGCGGTAGATAAGAGTAAAAAAGCTGCCAAAATCTGATAAAATGAAACTTTTATTCTACCTATGTAGAAAAAAAGGTCAATATCTCCCCTCAGATATTCAAATAGTCTTGATATAAAAAGGCAAAGGAGAAAAGTTAATGTTTTGTCTTTTGATTTATTCACAAGGAAAAAAGAAATCACCCACCACAAACCTTCAAAAATCTGGACTGGGAAAAGTTTTTGGTATCCAGTATATTTGAATGCAAGTGACCAAGGATGAGGCACAAGACCAAAAGAGCTTGGAACTCCCCAACAGCATCCTGCAAGGAAACATCCGAATATTCTGTGTGTGGCAAGTCCCACCGGAGCATATTTTGAGCACAGGTCAAAAAAATATAAAAAATCTTTTTTTCTTATAAGAAGAAAAATAAGTGTGAGGGGGAAAGATATACTTACCCCCGTCATGAGAGAATATCCGCTCTCCCAAAAATTCAGAATTTTCTTTCCCAAAAAAATTCTTGAAGATAAAATAAAAGACACAATAAAGAACCCAAGTTCAACTGCAAATCTATCATCCTCCCTTAAAATAAGGTAAGCTACCAAAGATATTGAAATAGCAGTTGCAATAGGATATATAGGAATGTATATTCCATACCCCAAATGTATAAGCGGCAACATATATTAGTTAGCAAAAAAATCAAATCAATCAAAAAATATATATCAATTAAAAAATATATATAGCTCCTGCTGGGAGCATACTTTGTGCATCATAAAGGTACAAGATAAAAAAGACGAGAAAAAACAAAGATAAAACAGAGGGCAAAAAGTTCTTTTTCTCTTTTCTCATAAAAAATAAAGATAAAAGAGTAAGTCCAGATAGTGCTATAACAGGTAAAGATGAGTGGAAGATGGGAAAAGTCAAAACTGCCGGGAATCCGAAAGCAAAATGTTTTTGTGATAGTGAAAAAAATAAGCCGAAAATTGCAATCAAAAGAGCATAATAAAGAGCATCATAAGTTGCAAAAGAAAATGGATTTGCAACATAGTAAAACCCCAAAAAATAAAAAACTACAAAAATAACAGGTTTTATCAAGAAAGGAATTTTTTTTCCAAACTCAAAAGGAGAAAATATCTCAATTGAAAAAATGTAAAGCGCAACAAATGAAATTAAAAAAAGCTTCGGAGATGGCAAAGAAAGAAAAATCAGCAAAAGAGATGATGGAAGAGACAAAAGCCTTATTCTGCTCTCTTGTTTTGAGAAAAAGTATCTTGTAAGAACCAAAAGAGCAGATATAAAAACAATAAAAACATAGTGTTTGAGCTCCAAAAACTTGAACCTTGTTGAAGCAAGACCGAAAGCTGAAATCAAAACACAAATCGCTGACTCATATAAAACAAAATTCATAACAAAAAACAAACAAAAAACAAACAAAAAAATAAAAAAATAAATCTCGGCTTAATCAAAAATATAAAAAGAAAAAAAGTAATAACAAAAATAAATTTTAGAACTAAAATTTTTACATAAGTGAAATTTGGAAACAAAAAGAAACTAATAGTAATATCCTTTTGTCTTATTGCCTTAAACTTTCTTTCTTTTTGCGGGAAAAAGGAGTATTTTATACTTGAAGGCAAAGTTCTGTATGGAGATGAACCGGTAATTCAAGCAGAAGTAGGAATAGTTGGAGCACCACCGCAAAAGACCGATATAAATGGGAATTTCAAATTCAGCTTAAAAAAAGGCAAATACCTCATTTACGCAAAAAAAGACAATCTTGCGTTCTCAGATGAAATTGAAATCACAAAAGATACACATTTTAACATAAATATAACAGGTGCAGCAAAAATATGGGGAGGAGCATATTTCCGGGGATTTCCCAAACTCGTTGGAGTTGCATTCTTACCATTTTTTGCACCCGTAAAAGAAGATGGAAAATATACACTCTACGCACCTTATGGCAAACACAAAATAATCTTTTCCGAATTGCAAGATGCAGGAATTATAATAAACTCGGTAGATGTTGTAATAACCGGAGATACTGTTCTTGATGAACCACCTATTCAGAACCCTGAAAAATTCGCTCCCATAATATGTCCTCCGGACTTATTTTCGTGGAGTAAGAATCAGCGAGCAAGTTTCAGGTTTATAACTCAAAACTGGTTCATATTTAACTTCCCCTGCTCCATAACACATGAGTTCAAATATGATATTCCTTTCAATCCAAAAGATTTAGATTCTGATTCAATTCCAAATGAAAAAGATTTTGACGCAGATGGAGATGGATATGATAACGATTTTGAAATCAAAAAAGGAACAGACCCATTTTCTGGTTTGTCTTTCCCTCAAATTACACTTCTGGTAAAGGCAATTTCAGAAGATGGTCAAGGAGGAGTAATAATTTATGCTGGAGATGATTTTCTTGCGATGTCATCTTGGAGCGACGGTATAGCGTATATGAATTTGCCCGCTCAAAAACCACGAGTTTTATATGCGATGAAGCAGGGATTTTTCCCAGAGCAGGTTTCTATAACTCCGACTGAGGAAAGCTCGCAAGTTCAAATTGTTCTTTCATCGGGAATTCTCATAACCGGTAAAGTTTTTGATTCAAAAGGTAATCCAATCCCGGGGGCAAAAGTAATTATTGGTGAAGGAAGCGAAGAGAAAATAACAGATAGCTCCGGAGAATTTATAGTTGTTGTCAAAATGTATCCTTATGGGATAACTTTGACGGTAGAAAAAGACGGCTTTTTCCCTTTCTTTGATTTGATCGTACCTTATGGAGAAAACCTCAATCTCAAAATATTTTTGTGTGAAGAGGATGAAAAAGATTGCATAATATCTTACATGCTGAAATCATTAAAGAAGGATTTGAAAATAAGCATAAAGTATCTTGATGAGTTTGAAAGAAGGTTTGGGCGTCAACCTGAATCTAACATCATAGGTATAATAATTGATGTAAAAAGCGTAATTGGGGGACAGATACCGAGCTTTGGACTTGATATAGTAGAGTATTTGCATTCAAAACTTTCTGATATTTACGAGAGGGTTCAGAATGCGCGATGGACAACTCCAGAGAAAATTGATTTTTTCATTACATCTGGATACTTTGGATATGCAGAAGCAAATTTTATATCTGCAATCACAAGGCTCATTTACGGAATAACAAAATATATCCTAAGTCATAATCTTGATTTCAAAGAAAGATTGAAAAAAATCGTTCAAGGTCAAGTGAGTCCTGAGACAATAAAAATTATACCTTCAACATTTTCTGATAAATCTCTTTATTTCAAAGAAGGTGTAGATGTGAACGAACTTGTAAATTCGTTCAAAGAGAATCTTGAAAGAGCAAAAATAGAACTTGGGAAAGCATATGATAATGCTCCAATTTGTCCCTCTGAAAATGTAATATGCAAGAACACAGAGAACAAAAAAATTTATTTCGCTCAAGTTCCATTTGACCTTGTGAAAACGCTTGATTTTTTTGATAAAGTAGAATCAGAATTTGTTGAGGTATCAGAACTCATAAATTTCTTTCCTTTACCGCAATTCCAACTCCCTATAACATTCATAAAAATAAGTTTATCAAAGTTTATAACAAAGCCACTGCGTGATTACCTACCAGAAACAGCTTTACAATTTACTGAGCAAGGAATAGTTCCAGTATTTCAAATAGATTTTGAAAAAGACGACGAAGATACTGAGCATTTTGATGTGCTGAAAAAAGATGGAATAGCGGGGGCAATTTATGCGAAGTTCAAAGACCCATCTTTTTCTGGCTCTTTTATTATAGAAAAGTGTTGGGCATTAAATTTTGCTCAAAGCGAAGAAATTCAGAACGAAATTCAAGCGGTATGTGGATGGAAAAATCCAGATCTACAAGATTTGAGCGATGTTTTAGCCATAATTCAAAAGGCTCTAAAAAAAAGAAATATAAACTTATCAGATTCCATAACCTCTTTTCTTGTAGGAAATAGGTGAAATTCCTTATTTTTTTTACAATCCAAACCAAAACTCTAAATTTTTCAGAACAAAGTAAATCAAAGCTACACTAGCCAAAACTGCATATTTCCAGTACCTTTGAGATAAAACACAAACTATATATCCAACAAAAGATAGGAAAATAAATTCTGGTTTTCCTAAAATCAAAAACGGAACAAAACCCAAAAAAGAAAGATATAAATTATTCAAAAATAAAGCTAAACATAAAAAAAACAAAGTAAGGAATAAATCTATAATGAAGAAAATATATATTTTTCCTGCCGCATAACCCATGAAAAACGAAACAACCAAGCTCAAGTTCCAAAAACGCTCCCCCAAATCCTCACTCTCCAACTCCTTAATAAAAAACTCTCTGATGTAGCGAAGCAAAACTAAAATAAGGAAAGAAACAAGGATGTAAGGCGAAAATAAAGCTATTGCTAAAATAGGGAAAAAAATTTGTGAGCCCCTTTTGAAGCCATCAAAAAACAAAACAGAAATACCTACATAAAAAAATGTAGGTAAATACCAAATCCCAAAACCAGAAAATATGTATCCGCTCAAAAAAGGTATGATATATTTTGCATTAAACCCAAAACTATGAAGAAAAGAAAGAAAGTTTTTTAGATTTGTTTTGGCTAATTTCAACTTTTCAGCTTGTGTTATAAAAAACAGAAAAAAAAGTAAAACAGAAAAGAAAAAACCATGAACAGAATTATAAAATGGTATAGCTACCGAGGGTAGTATAGGAACAAGAGGGAAAATTACGGGTAAAAACCCTCCTACCGCGTAAAAACTTGAAGCAGTATAAAGTGAGATGAAACATAAAAGAGCTCTTGCGAACGCTTTGAGGAACGCCCTTGAAAAATTTGAGAAAACCCTCTCTTTTTTGAAGACAACAAAAAAAGTGTACAAAAAGACAAAAAAATGAATGAAAAGAACATTCAAAACCAAAGCCTTACCTACTCTTTCTGTTGTGAGGAAAAAAGAGAAAAAATGTTTCAGAATATCTTCTGGTTTTTCATAAAAATAAGGCTGTGTTCTTCCAAACAAAAATCTATCTACAATAGGTGGCAAAATAATCAAAAAGAAAAACTTTGAAATGAACTTCATGACATCTTCAAGCTTTTCTTTTGCAAAAAAGCTTATGATAGCTGATGCAGTATAAAAGACTACAAAATACCAAATAATCCAAAAAGACAAAAAAGGAAAAATTTCCCGAATATCTCTTATTTTTGTCAGAAGTAGTATTTCTAATATTCCCCTTATAAGACTTGCGGTAAAGACTAAACCGAAAATCATTTATCTATTTTATTTATCTATTAATCTTCTTCTTTTGGCTCTCCTTTTCCTTCTATCATTTCTTTCTTTTTACCGTTTTTTTACCGTTCCTTTTTACCATAAGAACTACGACTAAAACTGGGAAGAAGAAAATAGCAAAAGAAATTCCCTTCCATACAATCTCTTGGACTTCAACTTCGCTCAGCGATGAGCATCCAAAAACTCCCTCCTTTGCGAAATAAAATGGTTTAGAAATTGATGTTTCATTACCCCATTTATCTTTCAATTTCAGGTAAAGAACATGTGTGCCTTTGCTCACATCTGCTTTTATTCTACCTGTTCCGCTACCGTTATTATCAACTCCTCCTTTTATCCATTCTGACCACTCACCATCATCTATCTTATAAGACCAGAAAACCTCACCGCTCATATCATAGTATTCTAAAACAAACACTGGAACACCGGAAAAATACATAATACCTGTTTCAAGCTCCCTCCCTCCTCTCAAACTAACATAAGGTGGTTGGGTATCCATATATATAGCCAAAATAACTGGATTTTCATCGTAAAAGTACCCATCATCTAATATTGGAGCTATCTCTATTATGTTTGGTCCTTCAAGCAAGGTACCTATATCAAGTGTGCTTTGTGCGGCAGAATTTGGAAGCTTCCACATACTCCCATTTTTCCTCCACGAGTATTTTATAACACCTCCTCCAAATCTCAAATTCACATTATTTGGACCAAAATTTGTGAAATATTTTTTAGCAACATCAGGAGTCAGAACGCATTTTTCACCTTTCCCGGAACACTCTGGAATATCAAAAGATATAAGTTCAGATGTTGAAACTTGAGACCTACGATAAGGTGCGGGTGGAGCCAAAGAAAGACCACCCATCATCAAAGATACAACATCTATATTCCCCAAAAATCTATCTATGTAAATAACCAAGTAATCAGGAGCTATATTTCCGGGAGGATAACCATAACTTAGCCATGGGTTAAAGTTAGTCTCATCTGTTTGAATATCAGGTCCTTGTGGTTTGACTTTTTTGAAAACAAAATGCAAAGGCATGTTTATTTCCAAAGGTATATTGAATTTTGTTCTTATTCTGCCTTGCAACCAACCAGAGAGAATATCTCCGAAAATGTCTGCGATTCCTCCTATAATTTGACTTGGTAGCAAAACAGAAGATTGAATCTGTCTTGGGTTCGGTTTCACATCTGCAAAAATAAATATATCTCCTATGGTGTTCCCAGCAACAGAGTAAGAATATCGTTGCATGCTGCTTATCCCTCCTCGAGCCCATATTCCCATATCTCTTAGACCAGAAAAAGAGCATTTTACTCCACCGGAACTATTTAAAACCTTAATACCCATTATTTGGCAAGAATATCCACCGTTTGCATCTTCCTCAACACCTATTGCAAGCTCCTGCAAAGTTTGCCCAGCAAAACTAGAAAGCGATATTCTTCTCCTATACCAATCTTGTACGGGGCACCTACAACTTGTGTTTGGTGCAGTCTTTGTGCAGTTAGGGTCAGGACAGAAAGTCTGCAAATTACCATCAGGGTGAGCAGGTATTCCGTTCTGGTCGGTAAGTCCTGGTACATTTCTCAGAACGCCTCCCCCCGAGAAATATGCATCAAGGGCGCAGCGTCTTGTAGCTGGGTCAACCCTTATCCAATATTCAAGTATATCTCCCGAAGCTATTGCACAGGAGACATCGGCTATTTTCACATAGACATATTCATTTCCTCCTGACGCATCCTGCAATTTTGCCTGCATAGAAATTCCCGTTGATATGTAAGCGTATTCTATATCGGCTCCGATAAACCAATCTGATGTTATTCCCAAAACATAGGTTGGAGGACCTGTTATACCGTCTTTTATCCACGCAAAGGTTGGGAGGTTGTTTTTGTGGCACCAAATTTCCGCTTTGAAATTCGGGAAAGAGAAGACGACATCTGCACATCGTGAAAACCCCCACTCGGTGCATGTTTGTGGAACAGAAATTCCGAGCGCTCCCTCATAAGGGAATGTATCAAGGGTAGAGCCTGCAATTAAAACAGATGGGATTTGCAAGCCTGTTCTTGCGCTCGCTTGCGTCACACCAGATGGTTTCATCCTCAACTCAACCTGACCATCCGGATCGCAATAATTCGTGATAAATGGAAATAGTGTTTTTGCAGAATCGGCTGATGATAAGTTAAACGGTAAAATTGTAGTAAAAATATCGTAGTATTTTTGGGTATCTGCAGTATTAACTCCGCCCACATTTGCAGAAAGACACATCACCCCAGAGTATAGCATGTTTGATGCGTCAGTCATCAAATCTTGTGATATACCCACACCAATCCAGTATGTCCACGGACCTTGCCACCTCATAACCAAACCATTCCCATCAGGAGGTATATAAGCATAAGCTCCCACATCACCGGCAGCGTTTTCCACACCGGGGCTCCTTGTAAAGTCTGATAGTCTTGCCAGCTGTTTCCTTTGCTCCGGAGATAGTGAAGCTATCGGAACCTCAAATCTTTCCATGAAAAACACAATATCGTAGTTTGAACCTGCTCCCGCTCCCGTCCCCGTGTAATCTTGCATAATTCTTGCCTCCATAGTTATGCATATGCCTTGCCCTTTCACATGGACATTTTCCCATCTGACTCTGACACAGTTTGCAGTTCCTGAACCGGTTGTTCTTGTGCAAGTTCCAGAACCATATATTACTCGCCCGGTACCACAAACTGTGTTTGCATAACCCAGGGGGAAGATTCTATAAGACTTATTCGGTGCTATGCTTAACTCAATATATCTTGATGAATTTTGTTTCAAAAACATACGAGCGCGTGGCGTTGTTCCATTACAGCTTCCGGCGGTATCTGTAAATTCCTTTACATTTATATCAATTGTTCCATCTTGCCACAAGACGACCTGAAATGTGTTTGTGTTTTGAACCTGCCGCTTATAAGCTTCCCATTCATTCGGTTGCCCAGCCCTCGCCTGATCCTGACAACCCTGAATACAACACCTGCAAATTCTCCTACAGTTGCTGTCGTCTGTGGCGTTGCAACCACCATATGCGCCACAATCTGGATTACAACCGCAGTCATAGAGGTTACTTCCTTCCCTGACTTCACACCAATCTCTTCCAGCTGCGTAGTTTGTACAATCTGCATTTGAATCGTTATTATCAGAGCAGTTATCTGCATTATTTGGTTGGACATTAAAATCTACAACCCTATACCATGTTATAACCAAAGCGGAACACGAACCACCGGAAGTTGGGCATGTGCCAGATATGTAATGCTTGTAGACCGAACCAAAGCCATTAAACTCCCCTCTGTGCCTATCATGCCCGGTGCAAAGAAAAGAACAACTTGCACACCCGCTGCAATCTTCATCTGAGGTCATTGTGAGGGGGTCAAGGTCTTTCCATACGACTGCTATTGAGTAGTTAGGTCCCCCGGCTGCTGGTGAAGTTGGTATATTCAAAGCACCTGCTGGACATATTCCATCGTTCCTAAAATATATTATACCATTAGAACTTATGCATACATTTGAGAAATTTGAACCAAAAAATGGAAAACTCCATCCTATGGATTGGTTATATGAACAGTCGTTGTATGTTGTGTAGGATGGTTCAGAATGTTCATCGTTGCAAAGGGATGAGACGCCACAGATATTTGAGCCGGCGCAAGCAGAATTTACATTTCCAACTAATGTATCATCTAACGGGTCGCCCGCGCTCGCCCCAACATCCATAGCTCCCATGATTCTACAAGAGTAAGCATCTATCCAAGTTGCTGGAACAACTTCTGAGACATAGTAGAGATACTCGTTCTCTATGGAAAGGTCTGCCCACATCGGTCCAGCCCACGCATTAGGAGTATTAGTATACGGGATGGGGTCGGGAGTTGCGTCTCCACAATCTGCACCTGCCGCGCCAAATCTTACAAAACCATTAGTAGAAATACACATAGAAGTGTATGAGCCAAAGTAAAAATTAAAAGTAAAAGGAATTGAAACAGAACAGTAGCCATTGTCATCATCTACTCCATCTCCCTGAATATTGCAGTTTGTACCAGCCGCTGGGACCGACTGAGGAAAAAGAAGAGGTTCAGGCGTGTAGTTATCAGCATCAAATGCGGCTCTTACAACAAAACCAGATGTCCCCGAAAAGGTAGGAGATGCAGGATAGCCGTCAAAACTCATCTCAGAGCAAGACTGAGACAAATCACGAGGTCTTATTGCCGCATCAATCTGAGCAGAACAACCGGTTCCAGTCAAAATAGGAGGTTTTGACATATAACAACCAATATCATATATCCCCTTACCACAGCTCATAGTCCCATACCATGTAAGAGGGTTGTTAAAAGGAGGAGGTGGAGTTGGGTCGCCTGCTTTGTAGTGTCCTGGCCAACATTTGAGAGGGTCAAGGTGCGCGGCATTCTCACCAGCAAAATGTTGAGGTCTCCCACAATATTGCGTAACAGAAAAGCTTCTCCCTCCCAAAAGCTCATTTAAATCAATAGGAAAAATTCCGTGAGTGCACTGCACAGAACCAGGGGGGCAAGGTCCATAGCTATTATTTTCAGGGCAGACCTGACAAGTACAAGACATCTCACCAGTTGTTGCATCAAAACTACACCCTATTGATGGGGCACAGGGTCCCCGGTAACCCCAACCTCTGAAAGCAACTTTTGGGCACAAAGATAAGGCTCTATCACCTGGGCAGTTTCCGTGAAGGAAATTATCAATTCCAGGAGCAATTGAGGCCCCAAGTGTCTCCTCTAATCCTTCATCCGATAAACTCTGATTACCCAAAGGCGGGCTTTCTGGATTGGCATCGCAGAAACACCCAGCAACACAACCTTCAAGGTAAACATGAGAATTTATAATATCAAGTTCAGTATCTTTTACACAGACATCTACTAAGTTATCTTGAACCACAAGATAAAGAGAGGCTTTTATAGCTATGGCATCGGCATAGAAAGCACCACCACCACTTGAATCTCCACACAACCTCAACTCAACACAAACATCACTTGATGGATTTGTGTTGCCATTACTTCTATTACTCACAGGGATACCTTGAGGGTCCCCTGGAACACCTCCTTCTGCCCACAAAAGTAAAATAACATCAATTGTTCCTTTACCGGGATTTGGAAATACCTCAACAAAAGTTTTGTTGTAGTATACAACCCAGGGGTCCAAAGGCTTACTCGGTGCCCAACATCTCTCCCTGATATTAGCATTATCTGTTGGGTCTTGATTTACTGTGAGGCAGAGGTGGTCAAGTGGCCACGGTGTATCTACACAACTACCTTTTCCACAAAGAGATTTATTTACAAGTATTCTCAAATCTCGCTGAACGAGAGCTTCTTTTAGTCGTTCGGCTACATATTGTAAAAGCCCTTCAAATTCTCCCGTCATATCCCCTAACCTTTCTCTATATCCACAGTCCGGAGCGTTTATATCATCACAACCTCCAACGCATCCGCCCCATCCGCAGTCGCAAATATAATCTCTGTTAGCATCAACACAAGCAGATGGTGCTGGCCAGTCTTTATCGTCACACCAACCGGCATCGTCGTTTGGACAACCAACATTCAGTACTTCATATCCCCACCTTGCTTGGAATGATTGACCCCAAGTTGAGGAAGGACCGATGATATTTCCGGTTGATATTCCGCAGCCTATGCCATCAATTGCGAGCGTTGCGGTTTTTGGAACAACTTTCGGAATAATTCTACCTCTGAAAACTTCATCAGCAAACCCAATATACATTCTTCCCGCTCTTCCCGTTTCTCTCCTTGTTCTTTCAAGAGATAGTATAGGTAAAAGCTCTAATTCGCGCATTATTCTTTGTTCGTCATATTGGTCATAGGTGTTCTCTCCTTTTGTTTCATATTGGTTATCAGTGTCTCCTCTTTTTATTTCTTCCCCTTTTATTATCAGTGGTAAAGATAAGACGATGAAAATATTGAGTAAAATTGCTCCCAATTTTTTTTGTTCTGTCATACCTTTTACAAAAAAATTTAGCAATTTTTATATATAATAATCATTTTGGGAAGAAAAAACAAGATTTTATTACATCCTTCTCAAAAGAACTTTCACAGCAGAGCTTATACATATTGCAACTTCTTTTGGTCTCCTCACTTTTTTCAAAGCATCAAACAAAAGCTCAAATTCTTCAAAGTTAAAAGAACGAGAGCGAGAAAAATTAGATAAAACATCAAAGTACATACATACGAAAGAAGGATTTTTTTTGAGCTGATCTTTAAGTTTCTCCACCCCTTTCAAAACCTCAAAAACAAATGGAGAATGTTTGCTAAACTTTTCACAGTTTGAGTAATTGAGCGACTGAAAAATAAAATACACTTTTTCAAGGTCTTGAATTTTTGGATTTTGTATGAATTTTTCAAGGAAACTTTCAATTTTTTGGCATAAAAAATCATATTTGAGACCCGCCATTGAGGCGGTTTCATGAACCACAGCAAAAAATTCCACATCGTTTTGCTTCTGCCAGTCTATCTTCTCTATCTCCGCTTTAAGGTCTGGTTGCTTCAAAGAATTTGTATAGACCAAAAATCTATACCATTTAAAGCGTGCCTTTGGGTCCCTGGAATTTGAAAGATAAGAAAAAACACCATTTTCATCTGCCTTTCTTATTATTTTTGAAAAATGTTCATGAATTTTATTTTTGGGGTGAGCTACTCTTTCGGCATCATAAAGAGAAAATAAAACAAGGACATCCTCAAAATCTGAGTTTGAATTTGAGAACCTTCCATCTTGTCTTTGGATGGTTTCAAGGTAGCCAACAAGTCTTTCAACTTCAAGTAAAATCCCATCATATATACTTGTTTGCTGAGAGACAAGAAAAAGAGCAAAAATAAAGAACACAGAGCAAGACATATTTTTAATTTAGAGCAAGTTTTCAGAACCTTCTAATTATTTGAAAAAATTATGTCATCAAAATTTGAGAAGTGATTTTATGATTTCAGCTACAACTGGGTTCATAAGAGTAATGGCAATAATAGTCAATACAATAAGGAAATTAAGCTTCATATCAGTTTTTTGTATTTGTCTTTCAAGGTCTGACTTTACTTTATCTATTTTTGCACTGAGCTCCGTCTTAACTCCTTCTATCTTTTCAGTAAGCTCTGCTCTGACTCCTTCTATCTTCGCATCAAGCTCTGCCTTGATACTATCTACCTTTACATTAACCCCATCTATCCTTGCATTAAGCTCCATCTTAACTCCGTCTATCTTTTCAGTAAGCTCTGCTCTTACCCCTTCTATCCTTGCATTAAGCTCCATTTTGACTCCGTCTACCTTTGCATTAACCCCGTCTATCCTTGCATTAAGCTCTAACTTTGATGAGTTAATACTTTGCTGTATTGCTAATGTTCTTTCTTCAAAGACATTTTTATTTATGAATTCTTCTCTTATTGCACTAAGGAGCTCATCTTTTGTTGTTTTCCATTTGATTTCAGTAATTTGTGATATTACTTCATCAACAGCTCTCACAAAAGCTTTCGCCTCCGCCTTACCGAGCTTACTTTCTAAAACCTCAGTAGCTTCTTCTGATAACGATTTCCGCATATTTTCTCACCTGCTATAAAAAATATAGCTACAAAAAATTTAAAAAATAAACGGAAATAAAAAATTCTCTTTACATTACAAAATTAAAATATAAGTTGCAAAATGAAATCTAAACGATTATTATTGGCGTTATTGCTTTTTTTCTTTTTTCCTTTTTCTTTTTTTTCTTTGGTGTTTTCAGTTTGTCCTCAAAAATCTGAATACGAAAAAACACTTGATTTTTTTGAAAAAAAATTGGACCAAACCGCACTCTTTGACTACACTATGTTCAGAAGAATAGAGGGAAAAACTTCCACTGGAAAAAGTATTTTTGATTCTGTCCAAGTAGGTTATATACTATGGCAATTTTCCAAGATAACAAAAGACAAAAAACTAAAACAAAAAAGTAAAAACCTCGCAGAAAAGATTTTTTCATCTGTCTGGAAAAATAAAAACAAAAAAGGAGAGTATCTGTGGGGATATGAAAGCTTGATCGGACCAGAAGAAATCAAAGCTATGGAGATTCCAGATATAGATACTACCTCCGTAGTTTTAGCTATATTCAAAATTACAAATTTCAAAAATATACCAAAGGAGTTTGTAGAAAGCCTAACTCAATTCATAAGAGAAGATGGCACGGTAAAAATCTGGATTGCTGGTGGGAGTCCATTTACGGAATCTGGGGATTTGGGGATTGCAGCAAATGTTTTATGGGCTTTTTCAGTATACGATATATACAACGAAAGAGTTGAGAGAATATGTAAATTCATTCATAACTTTGTTTCAAACCCACAAAATTTCAAAGATATATGGTACAGAACATATTACCTTTCAGATTATCTTGCGCTTTACAACATAGTGAGGGCGCTTCCGTATATAAAATGCCAGAATAAAAATGAGATTAAAGATAAGATTGAAAAAACCTTAACTTACGCCTTAATTTATGACAAAGATTTAAACATAACAACAAGGTGCGCTATAATTTCATCGCTTCTTAAACTGAATGCAAAACTTGACAGAACAGAAATAGAGAAAATTTCTGAGCACATGAACAAAGTAATAGAAATGAAAGAACCGGAATACATTTATGCAGGTGATCCAGAAAGAAAATATCTTTTAGGAGTAAAAGCTTTATCTTGTGCACTGTGCCTTGAAGCCCTCTTTTTGTCAAATCAATAATAATAAGGTTTTACATAAAAAAAGAACACAAAAGATAGAACAAGAAGATAAAGAAACATAAGGATTTTTAGTTTTTCTGTGAAGAAGAAAAATAAAGATAGGATCAAAGAACTAAAAACTAAAAACCAAAAAAGTTTTGGAACCAAAAATACCCAAACAAAAATACCCAAAAAGTTCAAGAAAAAATTTATAACCTTGCCTTTCTCTCTCCCGAAAAAAGTAAAGACATTTAAAACTTTGCCCTTCTCACCCTCGTAATCTTTTAAGTCCTTTGATGTAGTAGCCAAAGACAAAGATAAGAAAAGAAAAAGAGAAAATATCAAATCTATTTTCCCAGAAATCAAGCTCCCCTGCAAGAAAACCAAAGATGAACCACACGCTATAAACAAAGACGAAAAAGGACTTTTTCCCCATCTCAAAGGTGAATACAGAATCGATAAAAAAACATACAAAAGGCTTATAAGAAATACCCAAAAATCAACAAATAATGCTGGAATAGGAGATAAAAAAAGGAATAAAAACCCGAATTTTTTGAAATCCTCCGGTCTTGCAAGTCCTCTCACCAAAGGTCTTGATCTATTTGTTATTTTGTCTATTTCAAGGTCGTAAAGATCATTAATAAGTGAGTTCCCCCACCAAAGAAAAAAAATTGAAACCGCACAAAAAGTAAGCTTTAATATGATAGTGATAGAATATATTTGTTTTGTTCCTCCTGAAAAAAATCCCATCATCAAAACCGAAATAAAGAAGAAAAACTGAGGGAATCTGAAAGAGTAAATTAAAGCCTTGAAAGTCTGCATACTTTTATTTTTTAATTTTTTACCCTCCTCTACACTCAATTTTATTTTAATCAAATTTCAAACCAATAAGTTTTTGAAATAAACTTTGGCTACAATCTTCAAAAAGTCCAGTACCTGTGATATTTTTCCATCACTTTCAAATTTCAAACCACTGACAAATTTTGAAAACTCATCAGAAAGCAAAACTTTTTTCGCTAAATCCAAAGTTTTCTCGTTTCTATAAAAAAAGTTTGAAAAAAAATAGAAGATCAAAAGCCTTCTGAAAAGAGAAGAGCTATAAAAATAAAAAAGAGACCGAAAAGATAAAAAGAGAAAAGGATTCAAATCCGAACCACCTTGCAAAACACGAGAAAGCATTATTCCATGGTGAAGGGCAGATGAAATTCCCTCCCCTGTCAAAGTATCTACTCCGTATGAATCTCCAATAAAAAAAACATTTCCTTTTTTGAATTTTGTCTTTGGATTGAACTTATTTATGACAAAAAATTCTTTTTTGTTCTCAACTTGGCTTTTATTATTGTTATTATTATTTTCATTTTCTTCCTTTTTTTTCATCTTTTCTTTTATTTTTTGGAGGTCTTTGTTGAGGGACATAAAGCCTATATCAGAAAAACCGTAGCCATCAAATTTCCAAAACCACACAAACTCATCTCCAAAACTTTCAATAGAGAACAACATCTTATCTTCTACATTCTGATTTTCAAACCACCTTACAGCCTTGTAGGAGTCTCTTTTAAGGTAAGAACCCATAGCTATCACAAGTTTTTTGCACTCAACATAACCTTTTGTTGTTGAAACCAAAATTTTTCCGTTTTTTTCTGAGTATCCCAAAAATTTCACTCCTTCTTCAATTTTGACGCCGCATTGCTTTGCTTTTTTGAAAAGTGCAAAATCCATATCTAATCTTTTTGTTACCATAAAATTCTTATCAGATACATCAAAAATTTTCTCACCCAAATCAGAGGAGAAGACAATCTTTTTTATTTTCTTTGCAGGAAAATCTTTGCCGGGGACAAGTCCGAGCTCAGAAAGTAATTTTACTGCTTTTGGTATAAGTCCTCCACCGCAAACTTTATCACGAGGGAAATATTCTTTTTCTAAAACCAAAATTTTATTTTTTTCAGGAAAACTCAAAGCAAACGAAAGACCAGCAGGTCCGGCACCAACAACACATATATCTACTAACTCGCCCATGGTCTTTCAAACCAATTCAGTAATTCTAACCCCAGAATTCAAAAAAATTAACTCTGGGTATCTTCAAAAAACCTCAAATGAAAATCCTATTATTATACCACCAGCAACATCAGAAAGCCAGTGATCATTCACAAGAATTCTTCCCGCACCTACAATAAAAGGTAAAGAATAAAACACCGCAGAACATAATTTGCTTTCACAGACATCTTTTGCTACGGTGAAATAGACTGATGAGCTCGCTTGGGAGTGTCCTGACGGAAATGACCTCCATCTATCTTCAAATCTCAAAGGAGAAAAAGAATATTGGTATTCTGCCCAAGCTGGTCTCTCTCTTCCAGAAAATTTCAGAGATTGAACTATGAAGGTAGTAAAAGCCAAATTGTAAATAGCTCTCATAAACCCCAACCTCACTTTTTCGTTATCTGAAACCAAACCAAAAATATAACCTGCAAAAGAGAAAGGAACAAGAAAAATTCCTTCACCTAAAAAACTCATAACTTCTCCTGCATATTTTGTTTTATTATAAGAAGATAAAACAAGGTTTCTTACATACTGATCAGCCAGAGATAATGGTATGGCAGCGGTTAAGGCTACCGTAGTTCCAACAATTATTTTTGGAAACTCCTCCTTTTTTCTTTGGAATTCAAAGGATATGTCAGAAGCCAGAATTTGCAGTACAGATTTTTTTTCGTCAGCAAATGAAAGAGAGAAAGAATAAGAAAGAAGCCAAAAAATCAAAGACAAAAACAAAAACCGAAAAAAAGTACCGGGTTTACTCCGCTCTTCCATCTTTTTTTAATACATGCCTTCATCTTTTCTCATCTTGATATTTTCCTGAATTTTTCTTGACTTTATATCCTCCATTTCACTGGATGACCATATTATTTTTGGTGTTATAAATATGAGTAGATTAGATTTCTGAACTCTTTTTTGAGATGATCTGAAAAGGAAACCCACGACAGGTATATCTCCTAAGATTGGAACTTTTGCCCTTGAAAGAGAAGTTCTTGTTCTCATAAGACCTCCAATAACTGCTGTCTGACCATCTTCTACTAAAATAGAAGTTGTTGAGGTTCTCCTTATTGTAGCTATACCGAGTTGCTGAACTGCAAGTCCCGGCGGTGGTTCTTCTGCGACATCTGAAATCTCAACTGATATATCAAGAGAAAGCTTTTTCTCCTCTTTTATAACATGAGGGGTAATTTTAAGTATTATTCCTATATCCTGTCTTTGTATAGTTATAGTTGGCACAGCAGCGCCTCCTGGACCAGCAGCAGTTATTATTTGACCTGTTGGGAACGGGACATTTGTAGCAACCCTTATTTCTGCTTCTTTATTATCAAGCGTAAGTATATGAGGGGTTGAAAGAATATCAACTTGTGTATCAGTTGCGAGAGCGTTCAAGATAGCGGCAAGAGGAGGTAAAGATATAGTTTGCCCACCAACTTCAACACTCGCGGGCGGTAAAGAAAACCCGAAAAGAAGTCCAGATATATTAGCTATCTTAGTAGGATCTATTATCTGAAAAGGCAAAGGAGCTCCAACGGATTCTCCTAAAACAGCTATACCTTTCTTTGTTGTCCCCTCCATTCTAACTGATATATCTTTTCCACCAAGAAAAGATAGACCGTATTGAGCAAGTCTTGAAGAAGAAATTTCCATAATAACAGCGGAAACAAAAACCTGCCTTCTTTCTACATCTATCTTATTTATTATATCTTTTATTTTTTCAAAGTCTGGTGGAGAAGCTATGATTATGAGTGAGTTCGTAGATTTATCTGCGGCTATTCTCACCGGTGCCTGAACGACCTGAGGTCCCGGTTGCTGTCTCAGCCCACCACCTACTATATTTTGTAAAATAGATGAAACTTCCTCTGCTTTTGCATATTTGAGATAAACAACATTAACCTCCCCTCTCTCCTCTTGAACATCTACCTTCTCTATAACTTTTTTGAGATACTCTATATCATCGGGTTGAGCTACGATTATTATAGAGTTAGTTCTCGGTTCAGCTATAACTTTGGGTTGCTGCTGAGGTGATACTGCAACACGGGGGATAGATGGTATTATTTGAGTTAAAATATTTACGACATCTTGCGCAATAGAGTATTTGAGCTTTATCATTTCAGTGGTAAGAGGTGGAGGAACATCTATTTCATCTAATATCTGCATTAATCTTTCTATATTTGCTTTTGTTTCTATGAGTATTATTGTGTTTGTAGGCATGTAAGTTTGTAAAAACGCATTACGGGAAAGCAGATTTCTGAGAACACCTGCAACTTGGTCAGCATTTGCAAAACGAGGAGTTAAGACCAAAGTCACATACTCTTCTGATGGTAGAAGTTTTTTCTCTTTTATTACGGTTTTTATTGGACTTTGACGAGCCTCAGCGGCAGGAACTATTTTTACGATATTTCCAACTTCAACCTGCGCAAGGTCATTAGCATAAAGGATAGAATTGAATATCTCAAGCGCTTCCCTTTTTGTAACAGGTCTCGGAGAAATTATCGTAACTTTTCCCCTTATTCTCTGGTCAAGAAGATAGTTTTTTCCAGACCATTCTGAAATAAGCCTAACAAGGTCTAATATGTCAATATCTTTGAAGTTCATAGAAACTCTTTCCTCTGCAAGAGCAATATGAGAAGAAAAAAACGAAAAAAGTAAAAAAAATATGGAAATTATAAGATTAACTCTCTTTCTTTTTGATGTATTTCCGGAGAATTTCATCACTATAAATTATTTCGTCCTAAAATGAGTTTTTGTTTTACTAAACTAATGCCTTATTATTTTCCCTATTATGTTTAAGATCAAAGTTAAGATGGCTGACAAAATTATAGATGTTGTTATAGGGAAAAAGAAAGTGAAATTATCTTTCTTTATTAGTATGTCGCCCGGGAGCTTTTTTAGTTTGAAATCAAAAACTTGAGATGAAGAAGCTAAAAAAAACAGCGCTCCAACTAATATGAGTATTATTCCGGTCAGAATTATAAATTTTGCCATAGACCTTATTATTTCTTCCATATTTTATGTGTGGGTCAGGCGGGATTCGAACCCGCGACCTGTGGATTAAGAGTCCACCGCTCTACCTACTGAGCTACTGACCCAATCTCTTATTTTAATCAGATAATTTATATCTCCGAATTTTTCAAAATTCAATCTGAAATGGAGAAATAATGAAAGTTAAAACAAATATAACCCCTGCCACTATTGCCAAGACTTTATCCGAAAATTTCACATCTTTTACCGGGGAATATGGAATCCTTTTTATACTCAAAACTGCGGTAAGAAATGCCCAAAATAGCCATCCATACCAGAAAAAGATACCGAGAACAAAAAGAACAGCTATAAAGAAAAAAGAAATTTTTCTGTGCCAGGATGGGAAAAGAGCAAAAACTATATGTCCTCCGTCGGTCTGACCTATTGGAATGAGGTTCATAGCTGTTATAAAAAATCCTATCCATCCGGCAAAAGCCACAGGGTGAAGCATAATATCTTTTGAGAGTTCCAAAGAACCGAAAATCATATTTTGCATCAAAGATAAAATAAGAGGAGTTCCGAGCTTTATAGTATGTACTCCTGACATCTCGGTTTCGTTTACGACTTCGGAAAGTAGCAAACCAATCAAAGCTATTGGTATAGCAGCTACAAATCCTGCAATAGGTCCTGCTGCCCCCGTCTTTATTATTTGAGAACTCTTTTGAATTTTCTCTCTCAACACCATTATCGCCCCAAATGTTCCAACTATGTTCGGAGCTGGAATAAAATAAGGAAATGTGCTCCTGATTTTGTGCTTCCACATAGAGTATATATGTCCAAATTCATGACACAAAAGAATAAAAAGTAAAGGACCAGAAAAATATATTCCTTTCCAAATATCCACCGAGAGAGGAGATATCCCCTGCATTAATGCTCCCGCTATTGTTGTAGTTATTGCGGTCAGAACAAAAAGTATAATGTGAATAGGTCTGATTATAATATCCCACCTGACATAAATCTTCTTTTCCTCACCAAGAAATCCAAGTGAGAAAGAAGGTAGCTCTTTGCCATCATATTCTGGCTCTCTTGTAAGCTCCGCTATAAAGATTGTTTTGTCGCGCCAATCTATAAACCCAAAATTTCTCCCCTTTATGTGTATGAATGTTATTCCATTTACAGTACCCAGTATTTTCAAAATTTGATTTGGTGTCCCTGGCGGGATTCGAACCCGCGACCCCGGACTTAGGAGGACCGTGCTCTTCCTTCTGAGCTACAGGGACACCTAAATCAAATATTAAAAATTAAAATTTTATCACAAATTGCCTTTATTCTCAAAAATCAAGTTTTCTCTGCAAATCAGGTTTCAGATTGGCAATATATTGAATTTTAGCAGTAGCCTTACTATAAAGTTCGCAATTACCCCAGATACTATATCATCAAGAAGTATTCCGTACGGAGATTTCATTCTGTCAAAAAAAATAATTGGAGGAATTTTCGTTATGTCTAAAAATCTGAATATCAAAAGCGCTGCTACAAAAACTAAAAAACCCTTCGGTAGCAAAAGAAGAGACAAAAACATTCCAGCTACCTCATCTATTACAACCTCGTGAGGGTCATTACCTTCCCAAAAATTTTTTACTTTTTTTATGGAAAGAAAAGATACAGCGAGAATGAAAATGTTAATAGATATCTCTAAAAATTTGTTTCCAGAGATAAAAGAAAAATATAAAATTCCTGAAATAAGTGATGCTACTGTACCCTGCCCAATTGGTATTTTCCCTACACCAAAAAATGTGAGTGTAATAAAATAAATTTTCTCTTTCATTACTTTTTACCAAAAGGTATTTTTATTTTCCCGAATTTGTAGAGAATCATAGGTATGCAGAGAACAAAATACACAAAGGTTACCTCTTCTCTTATGTGTTCAAAAATGAATTGAGATAAAAATAGAATAAGTAAGATAGAAGCTTCAATAACAGAAAAATTTAGGTCAAGCAAAATAAAAAATGCAAGTAAAGATTGTGCTGCTGTCAGAAGAATTTCCCACTGCTGTCTTGAATCCATCGGCATAGGAGAAAGATAATCTCCTGTTGCGTGATATATTTTTGAGATTATGAAAGCGATCGGAATGCAAGCTATAAGTAAAGTCCACTGATTTACTTTTGAAGAAACGAGAGCTCTCATAGCGTCTTGACCTCTTCCTTTTGTTGCCCATATAAGTGTGACTACAAATTCTGGCGCTTCGGAAGCTATTGGTGCGAGCCACTGTATAAGTAAAAACTCGCTCACCCCTAATTTTTTACCTATATTTATTAATCCTTCTGCGAACGCTTCTGCTGAGATAAATATAGAAAAACCAGCCCACACGAACATAAAGATTATAAGAAGAATAGATTTTTTTGGAGGTAGAGATTGGATTGTCTTTACTGGTTCAAAATCTTCTTCAAGTTCTTCTATCTCTTTTTTTGAAACCCTTAAAATGTAAAAAATAAATAGCCCACCCAAAATTAAAGAATCAACTAATGATATATTTTTTTTGAAGAAAATATTTATTGACCAAACCGTCGCTGCAAAAAGTATAATAAGTTCTTCCATCAAAGATCTGTCAAACGCTATTTCACTTCTTTTTGTTTTGAAAAAATGAACAAATAATATCACAGTCCACCCTATGCCTATAAGTAATCTGTTTGCTCCTGTCATATTTGCGACTGCATAATGCGTATACTCTTCATTTATTCCTGCCTTCCACGAAAGATATATATCTACTGAATATTCCGGCAGAACTGCAAGTAAAGCTACAATAGCTATTGCAAGAGCTCCGGATATAAATTTTCTTGAACCATCAGAAGCCCATGTCAGAATAAATCCAGCTCCTATTATTGATAAACCAGTAAGTAATGTTTGCAAAATTGGATTTGGATGCCCTATCGTGAATTTTACTATGAACCAAGGTAAAGTTGCCAAAAAAGCACATAGAATGTAAAGCATAAGTTTATTTTCTTTTTCTTTTTATATCTGAAATAAACTTTTTCATATCTTCAAAACTTTTTATTTCACCTTTCACAAAATTTTCAATTTCAAATCTTAAAAATTGAGGGATTTTTTCTTTGTTTTCTTGAAATGTTTCTGAAAGGAAAACCTGAACAGCATAGCAACTTGCCCAAAACCTCAAAAATCCTTCAAGAATGCTATCGTAAATTTCTTGCGGCATTAAATATAAAGAAGCTCTTATTCTGTTTCTGAGATATCTGAGATTCAGATTTGATGTGTCTGAAACAAAACTTATATTTTTTGATTTGAGGTAGTTTTCTATTGAACTTCTTTTCACCGAAAGCAGAGGACGAACTACTGGAACAGAACACAGAGAGTAATTTTTAGGAGATATTCCAAAAGAGAAAAAACCTTTTCTCCTTACAAGGTTTATAAGAAAAGTTTCAAAATTATCGTCAAGTGTGTGAGCTGTTGCTATTTTTGTAGCTTCACACTTTTTAGCTGATTCATCAAAAAACTTATATCTTTCTTTGCGCATCTCATCCTCTGATTTTAAAGGTAAAGTAGCTCTGCCAACAATTATTTTTATTCCAAGCCTTTCGCAAAATGACACAGAAAATTTTTCATCTCTTTCTGATTCTTTTCCCCGTGTTCCATGATTAAAGTGTGCAGCAACTACTTCTGATATGCCAAATTTTGATTTATAGGTAGAAAGTATGTATGTAAGAAAAACCGAATCTCTTCCGCCTGATAGTCCCACAAGAACTTTATCTCCTTTTTCAAACAAAGAAAATTTTTTTGAGAATGTAATTGTTAAAAGTAGAGGATCATCTGGTAATGATTCAAAAAAGAAAATCTCAGATGTATCTATAACTTTACCATTCACAGTCCTTATTCAAGTCCCCGGAGGCGTGGAATAAAATGTGTATCATATCCGCCATTTCTGAAAAGCGGTGAATTGATAGCCTCTTTCAAAAATGGTATATTAGTTTTTGGACCCTCAATTATGAACTCATCAAGAGCTCTCAAAATATTCTCAATTGCTTCTTCACGGGTTTTACCACGAGCTATTAACTTTGCAATAAGCGGATCATAAAAAGGAGTAATTTTGTTCCCCTCTTTATAACCACAATCAAGTCTTACATTTTCTGAATTCCAGCTGAACTTTGAAGATTTAGGTTCAACCAACCTTTTTATTTCTCCCGGAGATGGTAAAAATTTTATTGGGTCCTCCGCGTATATCCTTGCCTCTATTGCCCATCCTTGAAACTTTATATCCTCCTCCTTCGGGAGTGCTTCACCCTCTGCTATCCTTATTTGCCACTCAACAAGGTCAAATCCTGTTATGGCTTCCGTTGCTGGATGCTCAACCTGCAATCTCGTATTAACTTCAAGAAAATAAAAATTCTTGTATTTATCTACAACAAACTCAACCGTTCCTGCACATTTATATTTTAGCTCAGACATTATTTTTCTCGCAGCATCCCTGAGCTTTCTTCTCAAATCTTCATCTGCAAAAGTAGATGGAGACTCTTCTATTACTTTCTGATGTCTTCTTTGAACTGAACATTCTCTTTCTGGAAAAGTCACCGCACCTCCTTTCCCATCTCCGAGAACCTGAATTTCTATGTGGTGTGGAGATTCAAGGTATTTTTCCATATAAACTCTATCGTCTCCGAATGCTGAAAGCGCCCGAGATTTTGCGGTCTCGTAAGCTTTTTTCAAATCCTCCTTTCTATCTACTCTCATCATACCTATTCCCCCGCCACCAGCAGCAGCTTTTATAAGAACAGGGTATCCGATTTTTTCTGCAAATTCCTCGGCTTCCTCGGGAGAGCTCAAAATATCAGTTCCAGGTGGAATAGGGATTCCAAGATTTTTTACGAAAGCTCGCGCAGTAGCTTTATCTCCCATTATCTCCATGCTTTTTGCTGTCGGACCTATAAAAATTATCCCTGCATCTTCACAAGCTTTAACAAAATCTTCTCTTTCTGAAAGGAAACCATATCCTGGATGAATTGCGTCAGCACCCGTTTTCTTTGCTGCCTCTATTATTGCCGGAATATTGAGATAACTTTTTAGAGGATGTGGCTCTCCAATCCTTATAGCTTCATCTGCTTCCTCAACAAAAGGTAAATCTTTATCTGCGTCAGAATATACAGCAACAGTTTTTTTTCCAAGTTTTTTACAAGTGTATATTACACGCCTTGCTATTTCTCCCCTATTTGCAACAAGAATTTTCTTTATCTCCATATCAGAAAATTTGTAATGTAGTAATTCATACTTTATAGATTTTTCTGTTTTTTTAGTTCCCTGTTATTTCCATCACATAAGAAAAAAGCAGAATTCAGAGAGTTAAAAAGAATTAAAGACAAAAAACAAAAAAAGTTGCTATTCCGATTTTTACTAAAAATATATGAACGAAGAGAAAAAAAAACAAAAAAATAAAACAACAATAAAGATAGGAATTGTAGTTTCAAGGTTCAACGAATTCATAACATCAAGACTTCTTGATGGGGCAAAAAGAGCATTAGAAGAAAATGGAATAAGCTATGATGTCATATATGTTCCTGGATCTTTTGAGATACCAATAGCAGCAAAATTTATAGCGAAAACCCAAAAATATGATTCAATATTGGTTTTGGGATGCATCATAAAAGGGGAGACATACCACTTTGATTTCGTAGCAAAAGGTGTCCAAGAAGGTATCTTGAAAGTTATGTTAGAAACAGAAATCCCTATAATTTTTGGGGTTTTAACAGTAGAAAATATAAATCAGGCTATTGATAGAGCCGGCGGGAAATATGGTAATAAAGGATACGAATGGGGTGTAAACGCTATATATATGGCGAAACTGAAAAGACAAATAAATGAGGAAAAGCATGCAAATGAGGACTAAATTTAATTTTGTGGCGAGGAGATTCCGTATCATTTTTCCCTTATTCAATTTGTTATTGTTGTTATACTTTATTCGTTGCTCAAATGAGAAACCAACACCAGCAGGAGGACCGTTTATTTTACTTTCACCTTCTCAAACTTATGGAGAAATACCTCTCACAGTTTCATTCAATATTACGGTTATTCCATCCCGTGGCAAAATAAAGAAACTCATTATAGATTACGGAAACGGAACCCAGGAAGATATTACAAACAGCATAAAAGGTGATAAAGTCGCAGTAACTAAAACATATGAGGGTTTAGGAGTCTTTGAAGTGCAACTTATAGGCATGGATGACTCGGGAGTCTCCCAAGCAAAAACAACAATAATTACAAATGACAGACCTACAATATTAAATCCCACAACAGCAAGAGATGAAGATTTTGCAGAAATAACTTCAGAATTCTCTCCGGGAAGCATCGTTTATTTCAAAGCGATATGCAAAGACACAAACGGAATAAGTAAAGTCATAATAGACTGGGGAGACGGAAGTTATGAGGAAACAAACTCATGCTATGGGAAACATAGATATATAAATGAAGGTGATTACATATTAAAGGTTTTGGTTTTTGATGATAATAAATTCGCTCCATATCCACTTTCAGCTTCTGTAGAGATTATGATTTCTGTTTTCTCCGGTGCAGCATCTCCCGAGAATTCTCCGCCCGCAATATTTGGACAAGTAGAGAAAATATTGGAACCAGAAAAGGAAATTTATAGAAATGAAAATATGGCTATCGGAATTCCTCCATTTACTGTTCAGATACTCATAGGTGTAAGCGACAGAGACGGAGATAAAATAGACTATATTATAGTTGAGTGGGGCGATGGCACTGCTCAAAAACTTGACCCTAACAAATATATAATAGCCTCTGGTTCAAAATATATATTCAGAACATCATATACTTATACAAAGGAAGGAAGTTTCTCAATCTCTGTTATAGTAAAAGATAGTGCAGGAAAAATAAGTATACAAAAAATAGCCGATGTGCACTCATTCAAATCTTCTCCTTCAATCTATGTAGAAGCGAAAGATAATTTAGGAAAAAATCCTCAAGGGGCATCATTTGAAGGTGGAGTTGCTATAAGTTTTCATATTTTAACCTTTGATGATGCACCTTATGATATTTATTTTGTTTTGAGATTCACAAGTTTGGACGGGCAAAAAGAAAAACTTGTGTATAAAATGAATAAAGAAGGAAGAGCCTATGGGCTGGTAGTAAATGATTTTCAAGTATCCTTGACATTTCCGGGAAACTACGGCATAGAAATATTTGCTGTCGCAGACATATTAGATGTTGTAGATATATACTGTTCAGGGAATTTAGAACCACTTAATGAAAGCGTATATAAGAAAGTTCCATCTAATGCATACTTTGGCAGCACGGCTGAATGTGATAAAAGTGATGGGAAAATAACGACGGAAGCAAAGGTAAAAAAATCACAGAAAATAGAGTTCAAGATAGTAAGGTAAAAGACAAAAAAGTAAAGGTGTAAAAAAAGTAATAAGGTGAAAAAAAATTAAAAGGTAAAATGTGATGTAAAATCTAAAATTTTATCACACAAGATTAACATAAAAACTTTATGTTGAGGGTAGGGATAATAGGGATAGGTATATCAAGACAGGAGGAGATGTCTCCGCTTTCTGATGTAGAGCTTGCGGTTGAAGCTGCTCAAAAGGCAATAAAGTATGCTGAAATAGATCCAAAAGATATAGATTATGTAGTTGAGTGCGCGTTCTCATACACGAAAATTTCAAGTTTTTTAGAAAAATCCGGTTTGAAACCTCAAAGCCACACTTTTCTGAGGAATATAGATGGTGCTTTTGGAGCAGTATACGCAGTAACAAAAATAATGACCGGTGAAAGTAAAATAGCTCTTGTAGTCGGATATGGAAAATCTTCTGAAATAAACATGAGAACTTTCTCAAATTTATACACAAAAGCGAATTACCTTGAAAAAACAGGATTAGACTGGATAAACTTCACAGCTTTACAGGCAAAAGCTTTTATGGATAGACTCGGAATAGGTGAAGAAGAACTCGGAATAATAGTTATAAAAAATAGAAGAAATGGATTTGATAATGAAGATGCTCACATAAGAGAAAAAGTTATTTTAGATGAAATCTTATCTTCTCAGTATGTAGCTGAACCCATAAGAAAACTTATGATGCCACCAAGAACAGACGGAGCAGCTGCTATAATTTTCGCAAGAGGAGATATAGCTAAAACAAAGCAAAGAAGAGCGTGGGTAGACGGTTTCGGAACAAATATAGGTCCATATTACCCAGGTTATGAGGATATAGCTCATATTAACTCACTAAGATATGCAGCAAGGAAAGCATATAAAAACTCCGGAATAAAGAATCCAAAAAGAGAGGTTGATTTTGCAGAAATAATGGAATGCTTCCCTCATATAGAACTTATGTCAATTGAAGCACTTGAACTTATTGCAGAAAAAAGACTTGTAAAACCCATACACGATGGGTCCCTTCTGAAAGAAGGCAAATTACCCGTAAATGCATCCGGTGGTGCCCTCTGCGGAAATCCTCCGGGAGCGACCGGACTTATAAGAATGATAGAACTAGTAAAAAGACTTGTCGGAGATAAAATGGATATAAGAAAATCTTTAAGAAGAGGGGTTGCTAACGCGTGGACACCTTTTCATCAATATAATGTAGTTTGGGTAATTGCAGGAGAATAAGGAATTAAAAATGCCAACTTTATTTTTTGACCTTGATGGAACTTTACTTGATACATCGGAAGACATATTTTTCTCTCTGAACTCAACTTTAAAAAAGTTCAAAATAGGAGAGATAGATTTTCAAACAACTCTTTCATATATAGGAAATGGTGTAAAGCCTCTTATAGAAAAAACACTAAATCAATTGGGAAGAACTGAAGAATTAGAAAAAGTTCTAAAAGATTTTCTTTCAAATTACAGAAAAAACATAGCAAAAAAAACTTACATTTATCAGGGAAATATTGAGCTGATTTTCACTCTGAAAAAATCAAAGTGGGACATAATACTTCTGACAAACAAAAGTCAGCATCTTACATCAATTTTACTCTCACAGCTCGGAATAACACAAATTTTTGACCTCATAGTTTGTGGAGATACATTTGACGCAAAAAAACCAAATCCAAAGCTCTTTGAAATAATAAAAAATATATTTCCCATAAAAGAACCTTTATTCGTTTTGGGAGACGGTATAAATGACCTCATATTTGCATCAAATATCGGAGCAAATTTTATACTCGCAGAATGGGGATTCTTGACAGAAAGCTCGGAAAAAGAAATAAAGTCTCTGATTGACAAAAAAATAATCAGAACAAAAACCCCCTACGATGTCATAGAAAAACTAAAAAATGCAGGAGTAATAAAAAAGTGAGAAATCTTAGACTATAAAAATACCTTCGGTAATTTTCAGCATAAATTATTTTTAAACAATAAACTGTTTTTAAATTATTAATTATTTGTAAAGTGAGGTGAAAAGAGATGAGAAATCATAATTATTGCTTTCTTTTGTTCCTTACAGGTTTTTATTTTCTCTCCTTCTTTATTATATCGTGCGGTGGACCAAAAAAGTATGTTTTTGATGTTCAAACAAAAATAGAAAGACCGGAAAATATATCGCAAGAAAACTTTGAAAGGCTAATGCCGGTTATCACAAAGGTAGGAATTACCTCATCCGCAAAAGTCATTGATAAAAAAAAGGGATTAATTATGCAAAAACAAAAAACAACAAATCTATCATCTGATCTCAGAACTTCTTCAAGGTTTGACTTTGATATTGAAGACGAATCTTATCTAGTAACAATAAATGTGGAATCTTTAAAATTTCTTGTCTTTTCAAAACAAGCTCTAATGAAGAGGTTTGAGGAGCTCAAAAAAGAACCTTATTGTAAAGAAGGCGACAAAGATAAAGACGGCTATGACCTTATGTGCAAATTAGAAGTTTCAGTAAAGCCATCAATATCTGATGTTGTAATGAGATATATCAGAATAAGGGAAGGTTTATCTAACGCAAAAGAGCAAGATTTCTGTAATGCGTATGTATCAGCTCAATCAGAGCTAAATGCACTCAGCGAAGATATAAGAGAATTAGCTCTTCAAGATGTAAAAGATATATACCAATCTTTTGTTGATAAAATATGGACAGAAGTAGACTCTATATCAGTAAAAGTTTCAGCAAGAGATTGTTCTCCAAAAAAGCGATTAGAAGATTTGAAAAAATACTTCTGCCTCCCAGAAAGACTTCTTGCAAAAGTTCAAGAATTTGATAATTTCTGCACGGCTCTTTCACTTTACGAGGAAGGATTAGCACTTATGAAGAAAGGAAACAATACCCAAGCCCTTGATAAATTCAGGTCTGCCGTTAAAATAAAAGAAAATTTCCCTGACCCATATATCGCCATGGGAGATATATATAGACAAGAAAAAAGATATGAGGACGCGGTTCATATGTATAAGAGAGCAATAGATTTTTCACCATCTGATGCCACACCATATATCAAGCTTGCAGATACATATATGGCTATGATGAAATTTCAGGATGCTGAAATAACTTTGAGAAAAGCAATAGATATTTTAGGCGAAAAAGGCGGACACGATCTATATTACAAAAGAGCGTTAGCTCTTTTTGAACTACAAAGATACGACGAAGCATCAGAACCCGCAAGAAAAGCTATTGAACTTATATCACAAAAACCGGAAATAAAATATGATACCGAATTAAGAAAAACTCTCGCAGAATACAAAATTTTGCTTGGAAGAACATATGCTGAAACTCAAAGAAAAGAAGAAGCAATAAGAGAACTAAAAGAAGCTTTAGAGATAAATCCTTTTTCCGATAGTGCACTCTTGTATCTTGCAAGAGTCTTTTCTGAATCCGATGATAAATCAAAACTCAAAGAAGCCAAGAGCTTTTATGATAAACTTTTTTCACTTGACTCCCGTTTCGCAAAAGATGGAAAAATAAGATATGATTATGTCCTTCTTTTAGAAAAAATCGGAGTTGAGGAACAAGATTTGATTTTTGCTTTGGAAAATGTATTAAAATACGATAAAACTAATCAAGAAGCTTATATAAAGCTCGCAAGACTTTACTCAAAAAACCCAGGTTATCAAGACTTAGCTGAAACTAATTACAAAAGAGCATTTGAACTTTCCCAAAATAACCCAGATTATCTTGTTGAATATGTTGATTTCCTTATAAAGAGAGGAAAGTATGATGTCGCAAAGAAAACTATTGAAAACTATTTTCAATCAACAGAAAAAAAAGATGATAAAGTTCTCAAACAAAAATATAATGAGGTTTCTTTGCTTCTGTATAAGGTAAATCCACAACTACTCAGAAAATTGGGACTTACCCCTCAGGACCTTGAATTGATTTACTCTGTTTTCTCTTCTTTACCTTATGATGTTTCCGAACAAATAAGAGAGACTCTGAACATAAGCCGCGATGTCTTTGAAAAGCTTGACCCATACAAAAAATTTGTAGCCGTTATATTCTATATGGATTTCCTCTATGGAAAAGAAAAAGGTTCAATTTTGCAAAAAGAGGTAAGATACACCGAACTTTTTGGAAAAAACCTAAATCCAAAACTTATAACAAAAATATCAAAATTAACATCTGATAGCGTTGGACTTACGCTTATGAGATAAAAAAAAAGATATATGAGATAAAAAAAAGATAAAGGAGGAGATAAAATATGTCATTACTCCAACCAAAAAAATTAAAATACAGAAAATGGAGAAAGGGAAGAACACGGGGAAAAGCTTCACAAGGATACACTGTTGTCTTTGGAAAATGGGGTCTGAAAGTCCTTGAACCGGCAAGAATATCTGCAAGGCAAATAGAAGCTTGCAGGCTTACAATTTTGAGATCTTTACCTTCAAGTGCAAAACTTTGGATAAGAATTTTCCCGTGGAGACCTGTGACTAAAAAACCTGCCGAAACAAGAATGGGAGGAGGAAAAGGAGATGTCGTGGGATATGAGGCAAGGGTAAAAGCAGGAACAGTTTTATTTGAATTAGATGGAGTCTCACAAGAGGATGCTTTCAGAGCTTTAAAGCTTGCAGCAGATAAGCTCCAATATAAAACCGCAATTGTTGGAAGAAATCCTTGGATAGAACTTAAAAGAAAAGCAGAAACTCAGCAATAAAAATATAATCGAAAACAAAAAAATAATTAATCAGAATATAATCAGAATAAGTTAAAACTTACCCCAAATGTTGCACTTACTCCACCTGCATCTAATGTATGCCCAAACTCATTTGCGTTCTTTATTGGAGCATAACCTACGGACGGACTAAAAAATAAAGCAATAGCTGGGTTCAGAAAATATTTTATTTTCCCCGATAGCCTCAGCATGAGCGCATTAAATAATCTATTTTCTCTCCTATATTTTCCCTCAATTGCATTGTATTCCGCTGCTCCTCTTATCAGAAAAACATTTCCGATGTCTATTCCAAAAAATAAGTCAAAGTTTTCCGCAAAGAACACAACCTTTGGAGAAATAGCAATAAATCCCTTGAAAAAAGATACCTTATCTAGTTCTCCCTCTCCTCGCAAATCAGGGGGGATATTCATTTCTATTTTCTGAGATGTTTGAGGATATACACCTGCTACTAATCCTAATGCCAATCCACTGCGTCGTTGAAAGATATATATAGGTTCAACTTCAAGACCAAAACCCCAAAATTTATATGGAGAAGTTTTGATACCTCCTTCAAAGTATTCGTTTCCTACAAGGTTGTGAAAAGTATGAAAGCTGAGCCCAGCATCAACGACTACTTTCCTTATATCTGGTAGTCTATCAATTATAATAAGAGCTGGTTCAGACCTATTTCCAGCCTCGTCTTCCAAGATAATATGTATGTAATTTCTTCTCAATTGTCTTTCATATTTCAAAACCTCAACATCTACCGTAAAATCCCCAGTTTTTCCTACTGTTCCCACTACTTTTTCAGTATCAGATATTTTCGCTATTATTTTCGCATCCGCCTCACCCCTGCCCGATATTGTTGCCTTATTCTCAACTACTTTTGAAGGGTAGCTTTCTATAATTGGTGGCGGAGGGGGAGATGAGTCCTGAATTATTTTCAATCTAGTCGGTGCAGAAATATTTCCCGCAGGATCAACAGTAAATAAGCTTATCTCATTTTCGGAGTTCCGCACCAGAGGAACATCTATTACGAATTCTCCTTTCTTTGTGGCTATCGTTTCAAACTTTCCACCAGCTTTAAGTTCCGCAAGTACCTTCATAGTAGGGATCGTTTTTCCCCTCAAGCTAACCTTTTCAAGATTTGTAGCCGCAGGGGCATCATATAATCTTGGAGCAGGAGGGGCTTTTGATATTTGATATATTTCAATTTTTTCCCTCGGAGAAAGAAAACCTTTCTCATCTTCCATATATATTTCTATTTCGTTCAAAGTATCAAAGTTCAGAAACACAAGAAGTTCAAAGTATCCATCTTTGTCTGACATACTACTTGCTGGACTTGAACCACCTCTTGCGACTACTTTCGTCAAAGGAACAGCTCTACCAAAAATCACCACACCAGCCTCACGAGTATAAGGAGGTATGGAATCCTTATCCACACTCGGGGGTTCATTCAAATTTTTAGGGAGAGGGAGATCCGCATGAATTATACTGTATTCTATAAAATCTGAACTTGCTTTACCCGAGAGTGAATATATTCTCAATATGTTCTTTTTATTTTTCTCAAGTTTTACCTCGGCTCTAAATTTTCCATCCGCTCCACCTGATGCCTCTACCCTGCTTTCATTTATCTCTATTACCACATTGCAATTGGGACATGTTTTTCCTTCTATTTTCAGTTTTTCTCTTGCAGTGCGTTCTGGTATGAAACTTGTAATTTTAGGAGGTTCTAACACTAATCTCTCTTTCCTATCTTGTTGTCTCTGCTGAGCGAGAGCGTTCGGAGTTATCACCTCCGCAAAAAATATTGTTATTGAGAAAAAAAATAAGAAAAGCCGTTTCTGAAAATTCGTTCTCATTTTTTCTAGCTTTCGTTTTCAGAATTTTTTTGCTACAAAAATTATTCTCCTATTATAAATTATAAAATTATCTTTAAGATATTTTTGTAGGCTCTGGATTTTTTGTTTGATGGATAAAAAGAAATTTTCCAAATTGAGAGAGAGGTTGCCAGGTGATGTAATTGATGAGAAAGTAAGGAGAATAGTTGATTTGATTTTATCAAAGAAGGCAAGAGATGTTGTAGTAATAGATTTGCAAAATTTTGAGCACATAGCTGATTTTTTTATAATATGCACAGCAGATAGCAGTACTCACAGAAAAGCCATAATAGATGAGATAGAAGAAAAAGCAGATAAAATCGGAATTTCTATTCTGTTCTCTGATTTCAACCCTCAATCACCCTGGAACATAGTTGATACAGGAGATATAGTATTGCATATCTTTGAAGATGAGGCGCGAAAATTCTACGATATAGAAGGTCTCTGGATAGATGCAAAACAAATAAAAATAAAAGAAGAAGAATGAATAAAAGAAGAAAAATGAAATGGGAAAGGAAAAATAAGGAAAAATAAAGATAAAGATGTGAAGAAAAAATGAAGGTCAAAAACACTTATGGTGGAGTTTATCAAGATTTTATACCTCTCAATGAGGGTGAAGTGAGAATTTATGTCTGTGGACTTACAGTGTATGATAGGATGCATATAGGACACCTCAGAAGCTTTATTCCTTTTGATATCATTGTAAGGTATTTGAGATTCAAAGGATTTAAAGTGATTTTTGTCAGAAACTTTACAGATGTGGACGATAAAATAATTCAGAGAGCAAGAGAAGAAGGAATTTCAGCCTATGATGTATCCTCAAAATATATAGACCTTTTCAGAAAAGATATAGAACCTTTTGAATTAATAAAACCCGATTTTGAACCCCGAGTCACAGAACACATACCAGATATAATAGAACTTATAAAGAAAATAATAAAAAATGGTTACGGATATGTTGTTGATGGAGATGTTTATTTTGATGTACTATCTTTCAAGGATTATGGAAAGCTTTCAGGAATGTCTCTTGAAAATATGCTTGCCGGTGCAAGAGTAGAACCAGATGAGAAGAAAAAAAATCCTCTTGATTTTGTTCTGTGGAAATCTAAAAAGTATCAAGATGAACCATCTTGGAATTCTCCTTGGGGAGAAGGCAGACCAGGTTGGCATATAGAGTGCTCCGCTATGAGTATGAAATACCTTGGGGAAGAATTTGACATTCACGGTGGAGGACAGGACCTTATTTTTCCCCATCACGAAAATGAAATTGCTCAATCCCGCGCTGCAACAGGTAAAGGTTTTGCAAAATACTGGCTTCACACAGGACACCTCACACTGAAAGGAGAAAAAATGTCAAAGTCTTTGGGAAATGTTATAGATATTCCCCAGCTCCTCAAAAAATTCCATCCAGAAGTCATAAAGTTCTCAATAGCAAAATACCACTATAGGAGCCCTGTTGAGTTTTCGGATGATAACATAAAAAAAGACGAAAAAGCTCTCATCAATTTTTACTATACATTAGAATTTGAAACTGAAAAAGCAAAAATCAGCGAACATGAAATAGAAAAAATGAAAGATGATAGCAAAGTAAAAAATCTTATAGATTCTTTCTGCAAATTTATGGATGACGATTTCAACACTCCTTCTGCATTTTCTCTTGTGTTTTCAGCTTTTGAAGATGTACGAAAATCAAACTCAAAAGATGAACTTATAAAGTTTTTAGCTTTTCTGAAAAAAGTTTATGAGGGAACGGGACTTTTCGGAAAAATTCCTCTTATATCTCAAAAAAGTTTTATTGAGGAAGAAGTTATAAGAAGATGTAAGGAACACGGTATTTCTTACGATGAAGTTTGCAAATTAGTAGAAAAGAGAGAGGAATTGAGAAAACAAAAAAAGTTTCAAGAAGCTGATGAGATAAGAAAAAAGCTCCTTGACATAGGAATATATTTACAAGATACACCTTTTGGCGCAAAAAAAATTCCTTACTCAGAATTCAAAACCGAATAAATCTTTTCCAAAAAAATACTTTTTCAAAAAAATACTTTCTTTGATTTAATTTGTTAAGATAATTTTTATGCTACTTTTTTTCTTTATGGTTTCACTTTTTTTATTATTATCATTTTTCCCATCGCTTCAAGTTGATGTTCTATCTGCTCCACCATACCCTGGAGTTTGGACGCCAACAAGGCTTGGTTTCAAATCATCAAAATCTCTGATGAGAATATCTCCAGAGGCTTTCATAACTCCAAAACAAGTAGCACCACGGGAGGGTAATGTCAGATGTGCTATCATTTTAGTAGAGTTCCAAGATAAAAAATTTGATTTGTCAAAATACGGAGTTTCCGCAGACCCGAAATCATATTTTTCTGAGCTTATGGTTGGCTCAATAACTTCTAACACCATCTACAAATTCCCTTCATTTAGAGATTTCTGGCTTATAAACTCCCAAGGAAAATTAAAAATAAGCGGAGAAGTTTTTGGACCTTATACGGTTTCCTCAAATCTTTCAGATTATGCTTGCGGAACAAAAAACGGAAGCTTTCGGTATTGTGGTATGGGAAATGGGACTCAAAATCTCGCGCGGGAGCTCGTCCAAATCACAGACCAAGATATAGATTTCTCAAAATTTGACGGAAATTCAGATGGTATCGTAGACTGCTTCATTATTATACATTCTGGTCAAGGAGCTGAAACTCTGCCTTATTCATATGATGATCCAAAGTGTTGTGATATTTGGTCTCACGCTTTTTATACTTATATTACAACGCAGGAGAGAAAAATTATAAAAGGCGGAGTCATTGCAGCAGGTATATCTCAGTTTTTCCCAAAAGGCAATATGGGACTTATGGCTCATGAGTTTGGTCATCTTCTCGGGCTACCGGATCTATACGATGCCGGATACTCACAAGGCGGAATTCAATCTTGTGGTGTCGGACCTTACTCCCTTATGGGATATGGTTTGTATAAAGGGACTCCTTTTGGAACTTTGCCGGCAAATCTTTCCCCGTGGGAGAAAATTTATCTGGGTTGGGCTTTTCCAAAACTTGTAACTTACGATTTCTGTGATGCAATTTCTTCAAGCTCAAACTCTCAATTCTTTTTAAAAATTCCAGCTTATGGCGGAACCTCTCAAACCGAATATTTTCTTATTGAGTTCAGAAAAAAAGAACTATTTGATTCTGATTTTCCCTCCGAAGGAGTCCTCATATGGCATATTGATGAAAACATAGTAAATTCCGGTATTAGTTCAAACTCTGTAAATGTCTATGAATGTTTCCCCGGATGTGGAAATTCATGCGGTGAAGTAAAAGATAGCAAAGGAAACTTTATTACATGTTCAAGGCATTACGGAGTGAAAGTTGTTTTGCCTTTCAAATATAATGAAAATACAGGAACTTATTCTGATGTTTGGAGGTTTGAAAAAATTGATATAAATAAAGAGAATGAATCTGTAAAATGTTTAGAAAGCCAACCAAATGATTTCTGGAAATCAGGGGATGTATTCCCAGATTCTGCAACAGCGGCTTATGGCTACGAAGGCAAGCCTCATGATGTCATTATTGCTGTTTTTGAGAAATTTCCTGATAGAATAAATGTGGGAGCAACTCCAATCTCTCAAGAAGTAGTTCTGAGAAGCCCAAATATAAAGGATGCTGAAAAATATGATTTTGCACCCCCATCAAGTGAATATAAAGCAACTATATACATTAATGGCACCCCTCCTATTTTTCTGGAAATAATAGAACCCGATGGAGCTAATTTTTCCGATGGCGGAAAAGCAAAATCTATTAGCACATATGAAGGATATGCAGAGATCATATGGAAAACCCCTCCATCTGAAGGCATTTACAGATTTTCTATTCGGGCATCTAATTGCATTTCTCAGGAGATAAGAAATTGGGTTGTCAAGGTCCAAAATCCAGAAACTACCTTGGGAAACAAACCTCAGGACAAATTCGGAGCATCCGGTGAATTCGGATGCTCCTGCTCATCTTATAATGTAAATTTACTCTCCATAATCGGAACATACTTTAATCTGATCTTATATTTGATATTTCTGATAGTAAAAAGGAGAGAAAAAAGAAAAAACTAATTTTTAAGGTAAAGTTAGATTTTTCTGTATTTTTCTTTAACCTTTCCTTCTTTTTTAATTTATATTACTTTTTATGTTTGAAGAAATTGAAAAAGATGGAAATGTAATTTATCATCCGAGAAAAATCGTAGCAGAGGTTCTTGCAGAAGCAAATAGTATTGTTATAGCATCGCACGAAGGACCAGAACCAGATGCGATAGGCTCATCTTTGGCTTTGGGACTTGCCCTTGAAATGCTCGGGAAAAAAGTTTTCATTTACAACAAAGATTGCCTTGAATCTGCGAAGTTTTTGCCGGGTTATGAGAAAATAAAAAATCACCTTCCAGATTTTCTACCTGATATATTCTGCGTTGTAGATTGTGCAACATTAGATAGAATAGGAGAAGAAGCAAAAAGTTTTGCCGTACGCACAACAATAGTTAATATAGATCACCATTCAAAAGGGGAAAATTTTGGAACATTCAATTATGTTGACCCTTCCGCTCCCTCCTGCGGAGTACTTATATATGAGGTTTTAAAAGAGCTCAAAGTGAAGATAACCCCTGATATTGCAACAAACATCTATGCCGCAATAGCAAAAGATACTATGGGATTCATACTTCCTACCGTTGATTCAAGGTCTTTAAAAATTGCTGCAGAACTTGTTGAGAGCGGTGCAAATCTTGAAGCTGTTATGAAAACTCTAAAATATGCAACTTTAAGAAAATACAAATTACTCTCTTTCTTCCTTTCAAGACTAAAAGTAGAAGATTCAATTTCTTCATCTTATCTTCTTCTGGAGGATTTTGAAAAATCATCGGCAAAAGATGAAGACTCAGATGAGTTCATAGATTTGATAAGGAGTATTGATGGTGTTGTAGCTTCAATTTTTGTAAGAGAAAAGTATCCCGGAATTTTCAAAGTTAGTATGAGGTCACAAGGTGAAATAGATGTAGCAGAAATAGCAAGAAAATACGGAGGCGGAGGACACAAAAATGCCGCAGGGTTCAACCTGAAAGTTCAAGATTGGAAAGAACTTTCAAAACTTCAAGATAAAAATAAAATTGCAAAAGAAATTTTAAATATCACCAAAAACGAAATATTACAATATATAAGAAGTGAAAAGAACCGAAGAGAATCAGAATAAAAAAGATAAATAAACATGTCATCTCAAAAAATAAAAATACATTTTAAGAATTTTGGTTGTAAAACAAACTTTGCAGACCTTTTTTATATTCTTGGGAAGATCAGAAAATATGTTGATTTTGAAGAAAGTGATCTTGAAAACTCAGATTTTGTGATTCTGAATTCGTGCTCTGTTACCGAAGACGCAGAAAAAGAGCTCGCAAAATATATAAGGAGAGCAAAAAGACACGGAAAAAAAGTATTCGTATCAGGTTGCTTACCCAACCTTGATTTGAAAAAAGTTATGAGTTTCGGAGCAGATATCACAATAGGAGCTGGAAAATACACAGAAGAAAACATATCAAAGGTGATAAGTGAAATTTTAGGAGTACAAAACCAAGATCAAAAAACCAACGGTGAAAATCAAAAAACAAACGGAGAACAAGTAGAAAATGAAATAGAAGATGAAGAATATTCACTTTACCCAGATCTTTTTCCAAGACACAGAGTTTATCTCAAAATACAAGAGGGTTGTTCAAGATTTTGTACATTCTGCTCCATTCCACTAACACGTGGCTTGCCAAGATTCCTTGATAAATCAAAGGTAATAGAATATATAAAAAGGTATTACGATTTTGGAATAAAGGAGGTAGTTTTGGTCGGAACTCATCTTGCGTTATATGGACAAACTGGAAAAAAAACAAATTCATCTGATATGACTTTTGGAAAACTTGTAAAAGAAATAGCAAAAGCTTTTTATAGATTTTCCGATTTTAGAATAAGGTTCTCATCTTTATCACCGGGAGAAATAGATGATGATCTACTTGAGGGACTTTCTTTGGGGAAAAAAATTTTCTGTCCTCACTTTCATATTTCAGTTCAGTCCGGTTCAAACCGCATTTTAAAGCTTATGAGAAGATGGCATACATTTGAAGACTTCATCTCAGATTCTCAAAAACTCCTTGATATTTTCAAAGATGCATGCATAGGAACAGATATAATAGTAGGTTTCCCAGGAGAAACAGAAGAAGATTTCAGAATAACTTTGGAGAACCTCAAGAAATCTCCTGTTGGGCACATCCATGTTTTTCCATTTTCTCCAAGACCACGAACACCTGCATATTTTATGAAAAGACTCCCAGAAAGCGAAGTAAAATCAAGAGAATCTGAACTCATAAAGTTAGCTCGGATAAAAAGGGAGGAATTCATAAGAAGTTGTTTCGGAAAAGTCTTTTATGCCCTAATTGAGGAGAGTAATGAGGAAGGATATTTTACTGGAACAACAGAAAATTATATCCGAATTATTTTCAATTCAACGAAAAATTATAAACTCGGAGATTTGATCCCGGTAAAAATATTAAGTTTAAAAGAGTCCGAAAAAACAAATAATTTCGTCGCTCTTTCACTCCCTGTCAACTGAATTTATTGAAAGAAAAGAAATAAAATCTAAAATTTTTGCTTACGCTTTTTCTTCAAAAAATTCTGGTTTCTTCGTAAGTTCATCTATGGTGAGAATAAATCTTTCAGGAGAATAAACTTCATATACATCCAACATCTGCAACGCTCCTGTTGGACATGCTTCAACACAGTATCCACAGAATATGCATTTGAGAATGTCTATATTAAAAACTCTCGGGTGTCGGACTTTTTCTGGATGAGGTTCACCTACTATGAATATTATATCTACCGGACAAGCTGATGCACAGAATTCACAAGCTACACATTTTTCTATATCAAGGTAATGTCTTCCCCTGTAATCTTTTGGGAGCTCTTTTCTCTCCTCCGGGTATCTTAATGTGACTTTCTTCTCAAAGATGTGTTTTGAAGTTACTCCAAATCCACCCACTATGCTTGCGTATATTTTTTCAATTATTCCCGGTTGCCTTTCAACATTTTTTGCCTTAACCCCCTCTGGTATTATTACCTTGTTCATCCTTTATAGATTAACTTTTTATTTTTTAACTTTTGATTTTTTAAACAAAATTTTTCCAACACTTTATTTTGCTTTTTCTCTTCACTTAGAAGTTTTTTAAAGAACAAATTTTCCTTCCTCCTCAGTTGTTATTCCTTCCTGAACTTTCTTTTTTATTTCGTCTTCAAGCAAACTAAATCCCATTTTTCTGAACAAATCTCTCAATTCCTCTTCCGTCCAATTTTCTTTTTCTCTTATTTTTGATTTCAATTTCTCATCAAAGTATATCAGCTCAAATACAGCCTGCCTTCCCAAAAATCCTGTTTTACACACACTACACTTTTTTCCTCCACAATTTTGGCAAATTTTCCTCACCAATCTCTGAGATATTCCAAAACTTAAAGCTGAAACAAGAATGTAAGGTTGCACTCCAAGATTTATGAACCTCAAAATTGCTGATGCAACATCTTTTGCGTGTACTGTGGTCAAAACAAGGTGTCCCGTAAGAGCCGATTTTATCGCAATATCTGCCGATTCAAAATCTCTCAACTCACCCACGAAAATAACATCTGGATCCTGCCTTAAAACATGACGGAGAACTTTTGAGAAAGTGAGCCCAATTGCATCGTTTATTTGTATTTGATTTACTCCATCTACAAAATACTCCACAGGATCCTCTATGGAAAAAACATTGAACTCATCTCTTGGAATTTCAAGCAAAATTGAGTATATTGTCGTAGTTTTTCCTGAACCAGTTGGACCAGCTACGAAAATGAACCCTGATTGTTTATTAACCGCCTCCTTGATGAGTTTTATTTGTGAATCATTTAAACCTATATTTTGGAGCGAAAAGTCAAAAGTTTTTTTGAGAATCCTCAAAGCCGTTTTCTCTCCATATATCGTTGGCACTACGGAAACTCTTATATCGTATCCTTCGAAAGAAAACCTGCCATCCTGCGGCATTCTTCTTTCAGATATGTCAAGTTGAGAAAGAACCTTTATTCTGTTCGTAATCAAACGAAAAGTAAGATTTGATATTTTCTGGAAGTCCCTCAGTCTCCCATCTATTCTGAATTTTATCTTACACTCGTTTTCGGATGGTATTATATGTATATCTGTTGCATTTTTATTTATTGCTTCTGATATTATTTTGCTTAAGAATTCTTCTGCTCCGCCTTCTTCACCTTCCCGAAATGAAGCCGATATCAATTTTTTCACAAGACGAGGAGAACAAACTCTGACTTCAACTTCTGATCCGGATATTTCAGATATTTTATTTGTAGGTACATCAAAAGGTTCAGGAGATGCAACAACTAATTTTTCATTTTCATACCTTACCGGTATGAACATAAAGTTTGTAAGCATACTTTTTGGGAAAAGTTTTACGAGCGATTCCCATATCTCATCCTCTGACCTTACGGATTGAAATCCAAATTTTCTTTCCATCCACTCGCAAAATGATTCATCGCCGAAGATTCCTGTTTCAATGAGGATTTCCGAAACTCTTTTTCCTCTTTCTGTAACCCACCTTCTTATTTCTTCGGATTTCTTGCGAGAAATTATGCCATCTTCTTCAAGAGCAGATATAATAATTTCCATACTATGCCGAAAGTAATTCTCGTTCAACGGCTTCTTCAGTTATATGTTGATCCTCTATTGTTATTCCAGTATCTCTATATAGTGGGAAGTTTGTTCCAGCCGGAATAAGTTTTCCAACAATTATATTCTCCTTTATCCCCTTGAGATAATCTATTTTTGATTCAATAGCTGCCTGAACCAAAACTTTTGGAGTTTCTTGGAAAGACGCTGCTGCAATCCAGGAATCGGAGTAAAGAGCGGCTCTGGTAATACCTAAAAGAGTGTACTCGTAAGTAGCTGGTCTTTTGCCCTGTGCCCTGAGCTCTTTATTTACTCTATCTACAAAGAATCTATCAACAATTTCACCCGGAGTAAACTGACTATCTCCCGGATCTTTAATTTTCACACGCCTTAGCATCTGACGGATTATTATCTCAAAGTGTTTATCGTTTATATCTATTCCCTGAGAGGAGTATATTTTCTGTATCTCGTTCAGGAGGAAGTAGCCAACATATTCTGGTCCTCTTATTCTCAAAAGTGTTTTGGGGTTCGGTGTTCCATCTGTCAAAGCCTCTCCCGCGCTAACCACATCTCCCACTACGACAATAACATGCCTATTTTTTGGAATTTTGTATTCTCTTACTATTCTCCCAGCTCTTATTACAACCTTCTTTCTTCCATCTCTGAGGTCTTCTATTTTTTCAACTCTACCTGATATTTCAGAAACTATCGCTTCATCTTTTGGTTTCCTTACCTCAAAGAATTCCTCAGCTTTGGGCAGACCCGTTGTTATATCTTTGGTTTTCGCATACCCTGTCTCAACTCTTGCTATCTCCTCACCTGCTCTAACATATGCTCCTTCCTCAACCGATATCGTAGCCTTAACCGGCAACGGATATACCACCTCATCTCCACTATCTGTTTCAACAATAATGGAAGGTCTCAGCTTTTGCGAAGCTTCACCTATTGGTTCAACAATTGTCCTGACAATTTTTCCTGTTACCTCTTCTTTCTTCTCTACAACAGTAACTCCTGATACTATATCTTTGAACTTAACTTTCCCGGAAACATGCGTAAGGATAAGGTTAGCAAATGGGTTCCACACTGCAAGCCTTTGCCCTTTTTTAACTTTATCCTGCGGTCTAACAAGAACAGAAGCTCCATAGCGGAGCTCATACCTTTCAAGAACTCTTCCCTTATCTGATAGTATATCAAGATACCCAAATCTTGATACGACACGCAAAATTTTCTTTCCATCTATGAGTTCCTCTTTGCTTAAACCAAGCTTTTCCATCTCATCCCGCGAGATAGCAAGTTCAATCGTTTTAGCATCTATTCTTACAACTCCATCATGATGTGCTATAATATCTCCTCTTTCCGCTATCGCTCCGACACCACCGTAGTGGAATGTTCTCATCGTAAGCTGTGTTCCGGGTTCCCCTATACTTTGAGCTGCAATTATTCCAACAGCCTCACCGAGAGTGACGGGTTTCCATGAAGAAAGGTCCCATCCATAGCATTTTACACATACTCCATCCTCAACCTCACATGTAATCACACTCCTTATTCTCACAGATTCTATACCGAGTTCCTCTATGAGCTTTGCTTTATCTTTGGTAATGAACTCTCCTTTTTTGACTATTATCTCACCGGTTTCTGGTGATGTTATGTCCTCTGCTGCAACTCTTCCAAAAATTCTCTGAGAGAGAGACCTTAAAACTTCACCACCATGCGTTAGCGCAGTCATAGTTATTGATTTTTTAGTTCCACAGTCCTCAATTTTAACTACTATATCCTGGGCAACATCAACGAGCTTTCTTGTAAGATATCCAGCTTTTGCTGTTTTCAGAGCTGTATCAGCAAGCCCCTTTCTCCCCCCATGAGTTGAAATAAAGTATTCTAACGGAGTAAGACCTTCGCGGAGATTGTGCTTTATAGGGAACTCAATCAGCTCTCCCGTTGGTTTTGCAACTATTCCTCTCATACCAGCAAGCTGTTTTATTTGCTCATATGAACCTCGAGAACCAGAATGAACCATCAGAAACACAGGATTTTTACTCATAGTCTTGACACGAGTTCCATTCACTATAACCTCTTCCGTTGAAATTTTTTCTTTCACAAGTTGTCCAATTTTTTCTGTATAGTCAAGCCACACCTGAGTTATTTTATTATACCTTTCTCCCCAAGTTATCAATCTTCTTGAATACTTATCTTCTATGTCTTTAACTATTTTTTCCGCTTCTTGAATGAGATTCTGCTTCTCCTCGGGAATTATAAAGTGATCAGGGGAAAGAGTAAAACCAGATCTCGTTAGCATCTCAAAGCCTATTTCTTTCATTTTGTCAAGGAATATGACTGTTTCTTTTTCACCTGCTATCTGCCGAGAAATTGCAACAAGGTCTATTATCTCTTTTTTCCCAAGAGGTCTATTTACAAGTTTGAAGCACAATTTTTTGGGGAGAACATCCTGATAGAAAATAACTCTTCCCGGTGTTGTATCATAAATTTCTTCTTTTCCTTTGTGTTCATCACAAAGGCATGTAAGCAAACACTTTATTTTTGCGTGAATTGAAACCTCTTTGTTTTCATAAGCTATAAAAACTTCTCTTGCAGAGGAAAAGATTTTACCTTCTCCTTTTTCTCCAACTCGTTCCATAGTCATCCAGAATATTCCCATAACCTGATCTTGGGTTGGATAAACAATTGGATTGCCGTGAGCTGGTGAGAGAATCTGATGAGTTGATAGCATGAGAACCCTTGCTTCTGTTTGGGACTGGATAGATAAAGGTAGGAAAAGCCCCATCTGGTCACCGTCAAAATCTGCGTTATAAGCTGTGCAAACCAGAGGATGAAGCCTTATAGCTTTTCCTTCAACGAGCACTATCTCAAATGCTTGAACATTCATTCTGTGAAGCGTAGGAGCTCTGTTTGCAAGTATGAGTTTCTCCTTTACAACATCTTCAAGGGCAATAAAAAGTGCTCGTGTGAAATCATCTAATTTCCCGCTCATCGCAGCATATTTTTTCTCCTCAAACAATTTTCTCGCTTCTTTGACACTGCTTACTATTCCCTTCTTCTTTATCAACCACCATATTATAAATGGTTTGAAAAGTTCAAGAGCTATCTCCTTTGGCACTCCTATCTGGTGAAGTTTGAGTTCCGGTCCAACAACGATAACAGATCTTGCGGAAAAATCTGTTCTTTTTCCTAAAAGGTTTTGTCTAAATCTACCATATTTACCTTTTATTATATCAGCAAGAGAGCGATAAGTTCTTCCGGTCCTTGATGTCATAGGATGCTTTGCTTTGGAAGAGTCTATTAGTGCATCAACAGCGGCTTGAAGTAACCTCACCTCATTTTCTATTATGATGTCAGGAACACCTATGCCAAGTTCTATCATTTTCCTCATCCTGACGAGCCTGAGGTTTCTTTGTATGATAGTTCTGTAAAGCTCATTGAGGTCGGACCTCGCTATTCTTCCACCTTCAAGTGTGACTATTGGTCGGAGCTCTGGTGGTAAAATAGGTAGGACTTCAAGCACCATCCACTCTGGTTTATTCTTTGACGACTTAAAACTTGAGACAATTTTCAATCTCCTTGAAAGTTTGACAATTCTTGAAGATTCTTCTCCTGAAATATTAGTTCCTTTACTTGATTCATATTCTAGCTCTATCTTTATTATCTCGCTGAGCCTATCAAGGTCTAATTTTTTGAGCATATATCTTATGGCTTCTGCACCGGAGCCGACGATAAAGTTTTGTGGTTCAAGTTTAAGTTTGCCGACATCTTTCTTGGCAACCACGAGAGCTATCTTATCTTTCCCAAAACTTTCTCTCTCAACCTCTACCCCCCTCTCATTAAAACTTTTTATTATATCTCCCCCTATTCCACCAAGAATGGTCGTAGGTAAAAATATCTTCGGGAAATGACTTACAAGTAAAGCAACAACTTCTCTCTCAACAATAACATACTCTGGAAATTTTATAGCATCAAGGATTATTCTCTTTCTTATCTCATCAAATCTCAAACTCCTCTCCTCTTTTTTCATATTTTCAAGATTTGCTATCAGCTCCTCTAACCTCTCCCTCACTTTTGTCAGATCGCTATTAAAATCTTCTGCATGATCTTGTCCAAATTTTTTAATCTTCTCCAGAATTGATGAACAAAGCAAATATGGATCTTTCTTCTGAATCTTCTCCTCATCAAATGCTTCTGAGAGCAACAACCTTCTCAAAGCAATTCCTTTGAGAACGCTTTCAATTTTCCTTAGCTGTTCTATATGATTTGCATATTTTTTGTAGAATTCTTGTTCCCTTTTGACGGGGGAATGCTCCATAAGGTCAGAGATCATTTTTTCTATATCTTTCTCTTGTATTCTGAGTTCATGAATTTTCTCCGGTGGCTCAACAATAACCCAACTTGAAAAAGATATAACATCCTCTATATCTCTCTGCGAAAGATCAAGTAATGTTGGGATAGGATTGGGCGGTATTTTTAAGAACCATATATGAACAACGGGATATGCTAATGTTTTCTTTCCCATCCTCTCCCTTCTTACTCTCTTTGATGTTATCTCAACTCCACACCTTTCACAGACATGCCCTCTATACCTTTGACCGGAGTATTTACCGCACAAGCATCTGAAATCCTCTATTGGACCAAAGATAACAGCACAGAAAAGTCCCTCTTTTTCTGGTTTCCCTGTTCTATAATTTATGGTATCCGGACGATTGACTTCACCATGGGCAATAGATGCTATTTTCTCCGGTGATGCAATAGATATCCTAACTGCCTCTATATCGTTTATACTTAAACGAGATTCATATCCTATCTCCATATTTTTTTCCCCCCTTTTTAAATTTTTACTTTAAATTTCTCAACTTGAAAAATATACCAATGACCATCCCCTATGTCAATTTTTTCTTTTTTTCTTTTTTTGTACTCTCTCCTGTTTCCTTCCTTTTTACTTTATTTTTTCTCCCCTTTTCTTAATTTTGTGAAAACCTTTGCTTCCGATTTTGATAATTTTTGTACTTTTTCCTCCTCTCGAACTTCTTCTCCTTCCAATTCCTCCTTTAACTCTTCCAGCTCTCTTTGAGTCATAGGTTCTACATCAAAACCCATAGCAAGAAGCTCTTTTATAAGGACGACAAAAGATTCAGGCATAGATGGAGTATAAACTGGTTTCCCATTTATTATATTATACACTGTTTTTTCTCTACCAGATATATCATCTGATTTGACTGTGAGCATTTCCTGCAATGTATAGGCTGCCCCGTAAGCTTCAAGCGCCCAAACTTCCATCTCTCCAAACCTCTGCCCTCCTCCCCTTGATTTTCCCCCGAGAGGTTGCTGAGTTATTAAAGAATATGGACCTGTTGATCTTGCGTGAATTTTATCCTCAACCATATGAATAAGCTTCAGAATATACATCACACCAACCGCTACGGGTTGGTCAAATTCTTCTCCGGTTCTTCCGTCTCGGAGTTTAACAGTAAAGCTATCAGGAATTCCTATCCTTCTTGCAAGCTCCTTTAACTCCTCCTCTGATATTCCACAAAATGGCGGTACAGCAAACCTTATTCCTAACCTTTCAGCTTCTCTAACGAACTTCAAAAATTCAGTTTCATCAAGGGAGTCCAAAAACTCAAAAAACTTTGAGATAATACCAGTTCTGTCTTCACCGTTTTGGAACAAATCCTTTATTTTTCTTTTCAATTCACTTGCATGCATTTTTATATATTCGTCTTGAAGATTTTGAACAATTTGTGATATTTTTTTGCCAAGCTCACGGGAAATCCAACCAAGTTGCAGTTCCAAAAGCTGTCCTATATTCATTCTTGATGGAATACCAAGAGGACTGAGAACTACATCAACGGGAGTTCCATCGGGTAAAAATGGCATATCCTCTTGTGGTAAAATTATAGATATAACACCTTTGTTTCCATGCCTACCTGACAATTTATCTCCAACCTGTATCTTTCTCTTTGATGCTATAAGTATTCTTATTCTCCTGAGAACTCCGGGAGGTAATTCTTCTCCCTTCCTTATTTCTGATATTTTTTCCTCAAATCGTTGTCTTATTTGATCTTCTTCTTTCCTAAAATCTTCTATTGTTTGAATAATCTTATCAAGAATTTCTCCGTCAACATTCTCTCTTATGCTCTCTAAAAATTTTATCATACCAGTTATCTCCTTATATTCTTTGAGTTTCGCAAAAAGTGCCTCTCTGAACTCGGTAGTATTTTCTGAGAATTCATCTTTTCCTATTTTCACAGGTTTGAATAATTTGAGTGAGCTCACAAATTTACCAAGTCTCTCCCACAATCTCCCTCTTAAAATTTCAACAGCATCCCTCATATCTTTTCTCACTTTTGATATAAGGTACTCCTCTTGATCTTTTATTCTCTGGTCTTTAACTGTACCCTTTCTATAATGGACATATACCGAAATTACCGTTCCCCTTATATCAGGTGGACATCTGACAGAAGTATCTCTTGTTGTCTCAACAGCTTTTGCAAAAATAGATTTGAGCAACCTCTCCTCAGGTGTAAGCGGAACTTCTCCAACTGGAGTGAGCTTACCAACAATTATATCTCCGGGGTTCACAAAAGCTCCCACTCTTATTATTCCATCTTCATCCAAATTTGCTAGAAGTTCAGGGGCAACTCCGGGAACATCTCGTGTTACCTCTTCCGGTCCATATTTTGTCTCTCTGACATCAACTGATATCTCTTCTATATGAACAGAAGTATAAACATCATCTGAAACGAGTCTTTCAGAAATTACGATAGAATCTTCAAAGTTATATCCCCTCCAGCTCATTATAGCAACAACGACATTCTTTCCAAGTGAAAGCTCTCCACCAGATGTCGCATGTCCATCTGCAATTATCTGTCCCCTCTTTATTCTCTCTCCAACTCTTACGATTGGTTTCTGATTTATTGCAGTTGATTGATTTGTTCTTGCCCACTTTGTCAGGGTGTATATATCTGCTGTTCCTCTAAGCTCGGGAAAATCAGGGTCATCGACCTCTACAACTATTCTCTCCGCATCAACATATTTTACTATTCCTCCATGTTTTGCTACAACTACTGCCAAAGCCTCCTTTGCAACTTGCTTTTCATGCCCCACACCAACGAGAGGAGGTTCAGTAAAAATCAAGGGAACCGCTTGCCTTTGCATATTTGCCCCCATAAGAGCTCTGTTTGAGTCATCGTGTTCAAAAAATGGTATCAAAGACGCAGAAACACCAAGAATCTGATAAGGAACTGCATCTATATATTTTATATCTTCTCTTTTTACAAGTCTTATTTCAGATCCTACCCTTGCGGGCAAGACCTCTGGAACAATTTTACCCTCAGAATCTATTTCAACTCCATATGGAGCTATGGGTATTTTTTCTTCATCAAGTGCGGATAGGTATTCTATCTGATCTGTTACCTTACCGTTCACAACTTTTCTGTATGGCGATTGAATGAGACCGAGATCATCTATTTTTGAGAAAATAGCCAGTGAGGTAATAAGTCCAACATTTTGTCCCTCAGGGGTTTCTACCGGACATATTTTCCCATAGTGAGATGAATGAACATCTCTGACCTCTATTCCTGCGGTTTCTCTTTTTAGACCTCCTGTTCCAAGTGCTGAAAGTCTTCTTTTATGTGTGAGCTCCGAAAGAGGATTTGTGTTATCAAGGAACTGAGCAAGTTGCCCCATAGAGAAGAACTCTTTCAGAGCGGAAGCAGCAGGTTTGAAATTGACAATATCTTTTATAGAAGTTGTTTCTGGATCTGCTTGCGTAAGTTTTTCTAAAATAGATTTTCTTATTCTCTCTATACCGCGGAGTAGCTCCATCTCTGCGAGTTCTCCAACAGGTCTTACACGTCTGTTTGCGAGGTTATCCACATCATCTATTGTTCTTCCGGGTTTTCCAGCTCTGAGCTCGAAAAGATACTTTATAGTGTGGAAAATATCGGCATAAGTCAAGCTTTCCGGATACCAAAAAGCCTGAAACCTAAATTCTCCCTTTCTCCTTGCGATGTTTTTAAGAGCTTCGATTTCATGCTTGGTTATATTTCTTTTTGCTCGGACTATCACTTTATCTTCATCATCTTTTATATCTTCAACCGGGGCATATTCCATAAGTTCATCTTCAGATATTGGAATATATTCTATTCCATTCTCTCTCATTTTCTTTATGTGTTCCTCTTTTATTCTCTCTCCAGGAGCAATTTTCAGACCATCTTCAATTTCAATTTCTTCCGATGCGACTTGGAATTTCGTCAATCCATCTACTATCTTTTTCAATATTCTTCCATCCTCTCTTATTACTATCTCTACGGGAATTTCCAAGTCAAATCTTTTAGAAATTCTTATTCTACCGGTTCGAGACAAGTTAAATCTTGCTGGCGACATAAACATTGCTCTAACATACTCATAGACTATATGAGGATCAGTTGGTTCTCCGGGTCTTGTTCTTCTGAAAAATTCTACAGCTGCCTCTTCCTTAGTTTTTATCTTGTATTTTTTCTCCATCTCCTTATATGTTCTTATTATAGAACCTGATACAAATACATCATCGTACCAGACTGTCTCAAACCGCCTGATACCACTTTGGAAAAGTTCATCTATAACATCTTTGGTAATGAGTGTTCCAGCAGGGAAAGTTTTTCCATTTGTTTTAATTGTTCGCGCAAGAACTCTGAACCCAAAAGCAGGAGTTTCCTTACTATCTGACTCCGGGAACTCCTCGTCAGATATTGGTATGAAAAGCTTCCCATCTATATTTTCTGGAATACCCTTATTTTTTAGCTCTTCTATCAATCTTAGCGTTAATCTCTCTCCTTTTTCTACGATTCCCCTATATGTCATAGAAGCTTTTTGGTATCTGAGAACATCTGGTTTTAGCTCTTTGAGGATTTCAATTTTGCCATCTTTTGGTCTTAAAATTATCTCTTCTTTCTCGTATATATCAAGTAGATCTTCAAGGTCAAATCCAATTGCTTTAAGGAAAATCCATGCATTCATTCTCTTTTTCTTCTGCAACCTTACATAGAAAATATCTTTGAGATCAAAGTCAAAGTCTATCCACTGCCCTCTATATGGAACTATACGAGCTATTGGGACAAATCTTGAAGCGGTTCTCAATTTATACTTATCATACTCAAAATAAACACCAGGAGATTTATGTAACTGACTGACTACAACTTTTTCTGTTCCTCCTATTATAAATGAACATTTTGGAGTTAATCTTGGAACTTCACCGAAATAAACCCATTCCTCTTTTATCTGCTTTATTTTTGTATTTTCATCATCTTCATAGCTTATGAGTCTGAATTTAACTCTCATTATTGAAGCATAAGTTAGCTCCCGAGCTTTGCACTCTTCCGGTGTATATTTAGGTGGAGTGAGCTCATAATCCACATATTCTAACCTTTTCCTTTTGGTCTCAAAAACCAAAGTTGAGAGAACTCTATGTATTCCAACATTCTGCCTTTTTTCCGGAGGAACTCCATCTTGCAAGAACTTATCATAAGATTCTTTTTGAACTGCAAGTAAGTCAGGTATTTGAAGTTCCAAGTCCAATCTTTTTGGTTTGAAACGCTCTGAAAGTTCCCAAACAAAATAAGGATATTCCTTCAAAGAATACAAAGAATTCACAGAATTTTCTCCTTTCATATTTTCCACCTAATGCGTGGAAAATATAAAAATTTTTTCTTCAAAAAACAAAAAAAGCAAAAAAGTTTTTTACCAATTATGCTTTTTCCAAAGCTTTACATTTTTTATTCCCATGTTTAGGTCATCTGTTTTATATTCTGGTCGGTCAAGCTGGCGTAAGTTCTACTTTTGCTCCTACCTTTTCGAACCTTTCTTTTATCTCCTTTGCTTCAGCTTCGCTAACATCTTCTTTTATGGTTTTCGGAAGGCTCTCCACAAAATCTTTTGCCTCCTTTATATTCAGATTTGGAAGTACAGCTCTTAATTCCTTTATAACTTGTAATTTGTTCGGACCTGCATCTTTGAGCACAACTTTATATTTTTTCTCCGCTTGCTGTTCTGCCTCAGCTTGCTGTTGCGGAGCTGCTGCAACAGCAGCAGGCGCCACTGCCGCTGCAACGGGAACACCAGATATCCCAAAAACTTTCTCCAACGCTTTCACAAGCTGGACAAGTTCCATAACATTTAGTGATTTTATAGAATCAACTATATTCCTTACTTTTTCAGGAAGCTCCGCCTCAATTTCAGCTAAACTTTTTTCTTCTGCCATAATATTTCCCTCCTGTTCTTTTATTTTAACCCTTTGAAAGTTTTTTTATGTTAAAAACAAAAATATCTTTTTAGGTAAAAAACAAAAATTTTTTCTTCAGAATTTGTTTCCCTCAACGTTATCTTTTTACGTTTTTTTCAATTTACACGGGGATCTCGTGGCTTTAATGGTCTATATAACTCAATAATTTTGAGGTAGGTGATATCCTTTTCTATCTCTTCCAAAAACCTCCTTGCTCTTTGTTCAACGTTATTTTCTTCAATAAGTTCAAGCTTTATATTAAACTTCATAGGATGCAGAAATATAGCCCAGTTCACAACTTCCTCAAATTTCATCATACCTGCAATCTGCATTATTTCTCTTATCCTCACTGGGTCTTCCCCTAACCTTGCGAGAAAAGACGATGCTTTCTCTATTATCTCCATCTTCAACCTATCCTGAACTGGTTCTGGTGGCAAGATCTCTGGAAGAATCTCAAATCTTACTCTATCATAATCCTCGCCCCTTATAATATCTATGAACTTCATTCTGAAAATTCCCTCAATAAGTATGTTATACACATTCTCCCCAGCCTCAGTAAATGAAACAACTTTTCCTGCACATCCTACTGGAAAGAATTCTACGTTCTCCGCTCTTGTTCTTAAATATCTTGATTTTGGGAAAAATACTCCAACAATTCCGGATGTCACTATTGAGTCAAAAACAATTTTTTTCTGTCTTTCATCAAAAATCAAAATAGAGGTTCTCGTTTTAGGAAATAGAACTATGTTCGAAATCGGCAAAAGCGGAACAACATTTTCTTCAATCCTTTTTTCTCCCTTTTTCTCCATCTCCAAATAATAATTTTAGTAATTAATGAGAGAAATATAGCACAAAACAGAAAATATAAACTTGTCAAACAAAAAGCAAGTAGAAAATTATCTCTTACTACAGGAACAATTTCCAGAATTTAGGTTTTCTCCACAGTTTTTACAAATTCCTTTACAATCTGGCTTGCAGAAAGAAATTTGTGGTATAAATAGCTCAGCAAGATGACCCATGTAGTCATAAAAATCAATTTCCGGACTTTCAAAAAAATCCTCATCTAAATCTTCCATCTTTAGCTCTATTCTCTCAGAACGAGGTAATGAAGAGGCAGGTTTCAAAACTAAAAAAACTTCTTCTTCTGCACTAAATAGAAATTCATCAAGACACCTTGCACATTCCATTTTTTTTTCAATGAAAAATTTACCTAATATCTCAATCTCCTCGCCTTTCCTTTTCACCTCACCATGAAAGATTGCTTTCAGCCCATCCTTGGAAAAAAGCTTTGATACCTTTATCCCTCTTTCAGTTATGTGCTTTAAATTTATTACTCCCCCAAAAAGCTCCTCTTGAGATTGGATTAACATAACTAAAAGTTATAGTTTATCTCAAAAATTATAAATTTCCCTTATTTCAAAATGAATATAGATTTTCAAAAAACCAACAAATATTCTTTTCAGCGGAATACTTCAAAACGGACGGCAAGGCAAATTCCTCACTACGATTTAGCAAGCCAAAAAAAAGACTAGTAAAAGAGAAATATTGGTAATATAAAACATAAATAACTCAAACAAAAAAGTAAAATTAACTAATAAACCAGATGCTTCATTCTGTACTAAATAAGTAAAATACAAAATTTTGGAATGAAGAAGAAAACCAAACATCAAAAAGAAAAAGGAGAATATAAGCGCAGAAAAGAGCTAAAAAGATTTGATCCTATTTTGAAAGAGATTATCTCAAAAGCTGCAAGCAAAATTATCTGGTTAGCAACCGGTAGAAAAGTAGAAGGCAAACTCAGAATTTTTCCAGCAGAAATAAGATTAGCTAAATCTCTTTATCCTGATGTTCTATTTGAAATAGGAGGTGAGATGTTTCAGATTGAAATTCAGGCTCAGCAAGATAAAACCATACCTGAAAGAATGTTCAAGTATTACTATGCGATAGTAGAAAAATACAAAAAAGAACCTATGCAAATTGTCTTATTTATTGGTAAAGGGAACCCTCCTCCATCGGAGTATAAAACTCCTAAACTAACTTTAAAATATGAAGTTCTTGATATGAAGAGAGTAGATCCAGATGTGTTTATAAAGAGCCGAAAGCCGGAAGAGGTTATCATCGGAATTTTAGCTGGCAAATACAGAGAAAAACCAGAGACGTTCAGTAAAGTTGTGAAAAGGATTTTAGAAATTGTCATTAGCAAAAAAGAAGTTATAAAATATATATGAATGATATAAATCTTTTGGCGAGTTTGTTTGATGTTAAGATAAAAGTAAAGCCTATGCCAATTCAGATAGACATAAGAAAAGTTCCTTTTTATAAATGGGGAAGGGAGGAAGGATTCAAGGAGGGAAAGAGAGAGGGGCTAAAGGAGGGAGAACAGAGAGGACTTATAAAAGGTCTAAAAAAAGCAATTCTGCTAGATATTCAGGTAAAGTTTGGTAGCTCAAAGGCAAAACAAATCAAAAACCTTTTAGATAAAATAAATGATATAAACCGGTTGGAAAAGATAAAAAAAGAAGCAATAAGAGCGGAAAATTGGGAAGACTTTTCCAAAATATTCAGAAACCATAAGGGAAATAAAAGTAAAATCTATAACAATTCAGATAGAATTGAAAAATAAGCTCAAAAAAAACTGAAAGTTATAAATTAAAGTTGAAAAAGTTTATTTTAACATAAAATTAAAAAAGAAATGAAAAATTTTCCACAAAAAATTTCTTTTGCTATTTTAACTCTCTGTACCCTACTATTCACAACATCAATATTTTTAGAATCTTTCCATAACCACAAAGTTGGGAAAAATAGTTCATGTCAAGTATGCATAGTATCACATGACAAAACATTTGATAAAACTACGACCCCTGAAATAAAAATTTCATTTCAAAAAAATAGTATAAAAATCCAAAAACCACAAAACAAAAAATTTATAGCAAAAACAGAAAAGAACTCAAGAGCTCCTCCTGAGGTGTAAAGCCATTATCCCCAAAATTCCCTAACAAAAAACAAACACAAAATAAAAAAACATATAAAACCTAACAAGCTTACAAAAAATAAAAACAAAGACAAAAACAAAAAAAGGAGTTGAAAAAAATGAAAACATTAGTTTTTTTAGTTTTAATTTTAAACCAACAGCCAACGCAAGAGGAACCAAAAATAAAAGGCAGGGCCCTTTTGATGCCAGATATATCTGTAATAGGAGATATAGTAAATGAGTCAAGATTAGGGAAAAAAGTAGAAAATAATTTTTCTTTGAGAGAGTTTGAATTCGCATTCCAGTCTTTCCTTTTTCCAGATATAAGAGCCGATGTCTTTGTTTCTTTTCATGGACCAACATTCGGACACACACATACCGAATCAGAAAATTATGCACATATCGGACCAGATATAGAAGAAGCTTATATCTCATTTCTCAACATAGGAGCAGGTTTTAGCGGAAAGCTCGGAAGAAAATACATAGAATTTGGGAAGTTCAATCCTCTCCACCCAGAACAGTGGGCTTACATAGACCCTCCGAAAGTCTTGCAAGAAACCTTTCAAAGTTTTAACTTCATAGGAGATGGAGGACAAATTGAGTGGTTAGCTCCTACTCCATTTTTACTCCGATTGCAAGGAGGAGTTTGGAGAAAGTTTGAAGGAAAATTCCAAGATGTTTTCTTCACAGGAAGAACATTTACATCCTACGGAATAGGTGAATCAGAAATCTCGTTTGGAATAAGCTACGCAGGTGGAAAATCAGAACTATTTCAAGAAGGAATGACAAAAGAAATATTTTCTAATATATTCGGTACAGATCTCTCATATCTTTTCGCAAGAGGATACACAAAGATAAACTTCATTTTAGAACCTCTGGTAGAATTAAGAGAAAAAGAGACAAAGTTCAGAGGACTTTATTCTTCTCTGTTTTATTCGCAAAGAAGATTTCAGGTAGGATTTAGGTTTGACCTTTTCTCAAAACAAAATCATGAAAATGAACACTCTCATAACGGAAACTCTCATAACGAAAATGAACACTCTCAATCAGAGTTGGAACTGGGAATATCTTCCATATTTGCATTTTTACTCACAGAAACAACAAAAATAAGGTTTCAGTGGAGCTTTTTCCCTCAAAGCGATGTGAAAAACATAATTTTCTTCCAGTTCTTGTTTGGTATGGGATCACATGCTCATGTTTTACAATTTTAAATAAACAAAAAAGGAGGCAAATATTATGATACTTGCTTTTCTGATTTCTTATTTTCTCATAAGTAAAGAAATTCAGATTGTAACATCTACATGTTCGCTCGGCGATATTGCTAAAAATGTTGGTGGTGAAAAAGTAAAAGTCATAAATTTGTCTGACGGCAGGTTTGATATTCATTTTGTAGAGCCAAGACCATCTATGCTTATGCATATAAGACGAGCAGATGCAGTAATACCTGTTGGTTTGGGCTTTGATTCATGGTTTATATCTTTGATAAACTCAGCAGGGAACAGAAAAGTTATAGAAGGGCAAAAAGGATATATCGTAGCTTATGAAGGGATAAATCTTCTTGAAGTTCCAGAGTTCAAAATAGGTGAGGCAAGAATAGGAGATATACATCCGGAAGGAAATCCTCACTACTGGCTTTCACCTGAAAATGCTATCAAAATTGCACATAATATAGCGAAAAGATTAAAAGAAATTTCTCCTGAAAATGGAGATTACTTTTTTGAAAACGCTCGGAAATTTGAAGAAAGAATAAACGAGCTTGCAAACAACATAAAAAAAGATTTTTCAAAATACAAAGGCATAGAGGCTATTGGATATCACAAATCTTGGCAATACCTTGCAGAATTTTTAGGAATGAAAATGGTAGAACATATAGAACCTTACCCGGGAATACCCCCTACATCTGCTCACCTTACGAAACTAATATCAGTTATAAAAGAAAGAAATATAAAACTTTTACTTTATGAACCTTTCAGACCAAAACGAGAGATAAAAATGCTGGAAGAAAAAACTGGAATAAAAGGTGTGGAAATATACGAGGATTGCGTTCCTGAGATTCAAGAGCTGAAAGATTATGAGAGCTTGATAAAATATAATGTCAGCAAAATCATTTATGCTTTGGAGGAAAAATGAAAAATAAAAAAGTGAAGAAAAAAATAAACAGACAAAACAAAAAAAGAAAAAGGAGTTAGAAAATGGGAGAGGCAAAAAATATCTTTGATGTTTTTGAGGTTATATTACCTGCATTTTCGCTGAGCGTGTTTTTGATTTTGATTCATGTATGGTTTGGATTAAATGTTTTTGAAAGAGGAATAATTTTTGTTGATATATCTTTGGCTCAGGCATCGTTTTTAGGTTCAATATCTGCTTTTTTACTCGGGATTCATAATCACTATATATTCGGAGTGGCTTCGGCTATACTTTTTGGTCTGATAATATCTGCTTTAAAAAAAGAGAATGTAGTTTTGAAGGAAGCTTTTGTTGGGGTAATATATGCTATGTCATCGGCTCTTTCCATTTTACTTTTGAGCAAAAACCCATCCGGAACCGAAATTTTAAGACACATGCTCATAGGAAACATACTCTTTGTTGATTTCAAAGATGTTGCAAAAGCATCATTACTCTATATATCAATACTCATCATAAGCTTGATATTGAGAAGAAAAAATCTTTCAGGTTTCAGCAGGGAAATTTTATTTTTTACAACTTTCGGAATGGTAGTTACATCTTCGGTCTCCCTTGCAGGAGTTTTACTTGTGTTCTCATATCTTATAATTCCAACATTTTTGGCTAAAATTATTTTTGGAGAAGATGATAGGAAAAACCTCATTTTCGGCTGGATATTCGGACTCGTCTCAACAACTATAAGTTTTATTCTATCTATAACTTTTGATGTTCCAACATCTCCAACTGTAATTTCTATAATGAGTGTAGTTGCAGTGATTTTTGCAATAATCAAAAAGAAGTAAAAATTGATAGAGAAAAAATAACTGCTCAAATATAACTCTCACTTTACGGGGAATTTACCTTATGAGAAACCGTAAAACTTCCGATATAGATTTTTATATTAGCAATATGACTAATAAAAATAATAGAACAAATAAGAAGAATAGAACAAATGATAAGAAAATAGCTTTCAAATACAAACCAAAATTTTATACATTGTCCTCCTTTCTCCCATTCTTATTTTTCTTCCATATTTTTATAGTTGTGAAGGAAGGAATTTCACAGACCTTTAATGTTCCTACTGGCTCATGGGCAACTGGGACTCTTCTTACAGGAATTTCCGTAGCTCTGCCAGGAACAGTTGTTGACCCAGGTCCAGTTGTTTTCAGAATAGAAGATGGATTTTACACACCTGCCGACGGATATGTAGATATGACCGGCTGCTATGCTCACGGTACAGCATATTGGGCAGATCACATAAGTAGAGTTGTGATAGAAATAAAACATATAACTTGTCCTCAAGGGAACAAAGTTTATGAAATTGAAACCTTGGGATATATATATGATCAATTTGGAAATTTCGGGTATGGCGGGAATATAACAGAATTTGAAAAAGAAGTATGGGGTTTAAGAATAAAAACAGGAATAGCTCAGGTTCCAGCATTTTCTCCTGGGGTTCTTTTCATAAGGCAAGGATTTACTATAATGAGAAAAGAAAGAAAAAGTCCCGGTTGGAGGAGACCTCTCACATTTCCAGATTATCTTAAAAATTTCCCGCCATAAATTTTCAGAAATTTTGACTTTGTAGCGTTGAAGTTTTATATTATTTTTTTAGTTAGTGTATTTTTTCTTTTTCAGATGGGGCTGTAGTTCAGCTGGTTAGAACGCCGGTCTGTCAAGCCGGAGGTCGCGGGTTCAAGTCCCGTCAGCCCCGCCATACTTTAATTTGACAACAGTAATCGCCCTCTTCAAAGACGGAAAAGTCGTAATGGCTTGTGATGGTCAGATGACACTCGGAGATACCATCTTCAAAAGAACAACAAAAAAAATAAGAAGAGTTTTTAACGGAAATGTTCTTGTAGGTTTCGCAGGAGCAACAGCAGATGCAATGGCTTTACTTGAAAGATTTGAAAGAAAACTCCAAGAATTCGGGGGAAATATAACACGAGCATCAATAGAACTTGCAAAAGAATGGAGAATGGATAGAGCTCTGCGCCAGCTTTCTGCTATGCTACTTGTAGCAGATAAGCAAAACATCCTTGTAATATCAGGTAATGGAGATGTCATAGTTCCAGATGATAATGTCGCAGCAATTGGCTCTGGTGGTCCAATAGCACTTGCAGTCGCAAAAGCTCTCCTCAAACACTCAAACCTACCCCCAGAAGAAATAGCGAAAGAAGCAGTAAAACTTTCAGCAGAAATATCTATTTACTCAAACGAAAATATATTCATTGAAGTACTAGAATAAAACTTTATCCAATCCAAAAAACAAATAAAAATCAGAAAAATGAAAAATCTCCTAATTTATAAAAAACACTAAATTTTTAACAAAAAATTACGATTGTAATTAAATTATAGGTATGCCACACGTTGGTGATATATCAATAAGCTTAGCAAGAGTTTCCATATCAAATGTAAGATATTTGATGGACTTCCAGAAGAAAGCTGTAAATCAATTACTCTCTGGTGCAACCGAAATAAGACCTATAAAAATATCTACACCAGAAATCAGAATATCTATACCGGAAATAAAACCAATCAAGATAGGAAACCAAACAATTAATTTATCGCCAACCAGAGGGAACATGATAAGAATAAGAGTGTAATCTATTTTCTTCTGGAAACTATCAGAGACCTTACATCCTTATTTCTGTAAATTGAGATTACAGATTGAATTTTGCGCACAAATCAAATTTTCTCCTGAATTTTTCTTTCTGTACTATGTAAAATAGTAGAGAATTCTTTTCCAAATAAAACCGGATATTTTTCTCCTTCTTTTGGTGGATCAAGTTTTTTGAGATATTCGGGTAGCATTTCAAAATCTCTCATAAATCTATCTCTGCAATAGAGAATATATTTTCTTTTATCTTCTATCTTCTCTACAACTTGACCGTGATCTACGACTTTTTTGAGCAAAATCTCGTAAGAATCAAAATCAGAGTCAAATTCAGATTCCTCTGGCATATCATCTGGATTAGAAAAAGGAATAATAACATCGCACACCATTTTTCCTGCTTTGTAAAGACGCTTTACATTTTTTCTTCCGGGAAAAGTTTTCTTTCCTTCTGAAAGTTTCATTCGCGGTATTCCACCATATTCTACGAGTTTGTATGCACAATCAAGATAAGGTAGGTCAGATGAAACTGTGGCTTCGGTTCCAACTCCAAATCCAGCCAAATCTGAAAAAGTTTCTAAAATCTCTTTTATTTTATACTCATTTATTCCACCGCTCAGGAAAATGAAAACATCTTGAAGTCCTGCCTCATCTAAAATTCTTCTTGCTTTTTTTGAGTTCTCTACAAGATCTCCGCTATCTATTCTTATTCCTCTTATTTTTATACCGTAATCTTTGAGCTTTTGAATAACTTCAACTGCATTCTTTACCCCTTTTTCAACATCGTATGTATCAACAAGTAAAACTGTACCGTTATATAGCCTTGCAAAATCTTCAAAAGCCTGTTTTTCATCTTCGTAAATCATAATGCAAGAGTGAGCCATAGTTCCATAAACAGGAATTCCGTATCTTTTTCCTGCCGAAAGCAGAGAGGTTCCATGAAATCCTGTAATATATGCGCATCTAGCTGCGACTTCTGCGGACCAAAGGGAATGAGCGCGCCGAGCACCAAAATCTATAAGAACCTTCCCCCTTGAAACTAAAAAGCACCTTGCAAATTTTGTGGCAGAAAGTATAGGAAATTGTAAAAGATTTATAAGAGCTGTCTCTATAATTTGAGCTTGCGGCAACGGAGCAACAACCTCAACCAAAGGCTCCCCCGGAAAAACTATTCTACCCTCTTCAACTGAAAAAATATCCCCCTCAAACTTGAAGTTCCTGAGGTAATCGAGGAACTCATCTTTGAAAAGTCCGAGCTCCGAAATATACTTTATATCTTCTTCTGAAAATTTTAAGTTCTCTATAAATTCAATCAAAAATTCAAGTCCAGCAAAAACATAAAACCTTCTTGGTGCTCCTTCCCTATCTCTTATGAAAAAATCAAAGACGGCAATGTCGTTTTTGTTATTGAAAAAATAACTCTGCATCATAGTAAGCTCATAAAGGTCAATAAACAAAGATGGAGAAGAAATATTCCCCATATAGAAAAAATTGTAAAAAAATGAAAGTAAAATAATGCAATTTTTTCTTTTCAAATTTTCTTTTTCTTTTCAGATTCTTCCGTAGATTTTTGAAAGCTCATAAAGTTCAAAAGCCAATTTTTCATCTGGTAAATTTTCAAGCCTCCACTCCCAATTACCATCCGGCTTACCCGGAGTGTTCATTCTTGAATCCTCATCTAAACTCAGTATATCTTGGATGGGTATAATCGCAAATTGAGATGGCGAAGCATAAGCTAACCTTATCATAAAATAGCATATATTATCTTCTGTGATTGGAAATCCAACATATTTTTCAACTTTAAGCTTTGTTTCAGGATCAAGCTTTTTGAACCAAGCTCTTGTTGGAGGATTGTCGTGAGTTCCAGTATAAATTATAGAGTTTTTTTCTGCATTATGAGGCAAATAAGGACTATTTTCTTCGTAAAAAGCAAACTGCAAAACCTTCATCCCCGGAATACCAAAATACTCTTTCACATACTTTACATCTTCTGTTATAAATCCTAAATCTTCAGCTATTATAGGCAAAAAAGGAAAGCTTCTGAAAATAGTTTTGAAAAATGAAAAATATGGGACTTGAACCCATTTCCCATTTATTGCTGTTTTTTCATACGATGGGACTTCCCAGTAAGCTATGAAACCTCTGAAATGATCAACTCTTATGTAGTCATAAAGTTTCATAAGATGGGAGAACCTTTTTATCCACCACCTAAAACCTTCTTTTTCATGCTCCCGCCAGTTATAAACAGGATTTCCCCAAAGCTGCCCCGTTGGACTGAAAAAATCAGGCGGGACACCGGAGACAAAGACCATGTTCATATTTTCATCTAATTTGAAAAGATGAGGATTTTCCCATACATCACAGCTTGAATAAGCTGGATAAATCGGCATATCTCCTATTATGAAAACACCTTTTGAGTTAGCATAACTTTTGAGTTCAAACCATTGCTTGAAGAAAATAAATTGCTCAAATACAAAAAAGTAAAAATCGTCTTCAAGTTCTTTTTTGAGCTTTTCAAAGCCACTGATACTCTTCTCGTCTTTTTCTTTGTTTTCATGTTCTTTTTTTTCTCCCTCTCTTTTTTTTATTTTTTTGAGTTCATCGTCCCATTCGTACCATTCTTTTTTTGTTTTTTCTCTTATTGCAGAGAAAACGGCATAAGATTCAAGCCACCATTTTTGCTCAAAAAGAAACCTCTGAAACTCGTCTTTTTTGATATCAAAATTCAAAAAGGCTTTTCGCAAAATCTTTTTTTTGTTATCATATACCAATTTATACTCAACCTTATTTGACCTTTTCACTTTTATTTCTTCTAAATCTTCTTTTTTGACAAGACCTGATTCATAAAGCTTTTCAGGACTTATGAGAATATAATTTCCTGCAAATGTGGATAGTGAATGGTAAGGTGAATTTCCAAAATTATAGGTTGTAGGATTTATAGGTAATATTTGCCAGAGTGTTTGACCTGCTTTTGAGAGAAAATCAACAAATTCATAAGCACTTTTACCTAAATCTCCGACACCAAAATCAGAGGGCAAAGATGTAATATGCAAAAGAACCCCAGCTCTTCTTTGAGAAAGCATAAATTCTTTCAAAATATTTTCTCTACTTCTCTATTTTCTTTCACAAGAAATGTTTCCCATTTGAGTTTAGGCCAAATAACGCCCGGATACCCTCCTGTCCAATCACCGCGTGGAGAATTTGGACCAAGAGGAACATTTACTTGAAAAGAAACTGCATTATGAATATCTACATGATATAAAGGTCTATTATCTTTTCTTGGAGAAGTAATCACTCCCCTTACATTATAAGTTCCGTCTGGGAGGAGATTTGCTGGAATTTCACATATGGCTTTATATAAACCTGGATTGAGGATTTTGTAAGCTCTTTCGGGTTGCAAACCTTCTCCCGAGATAAAAATTATTATTTCTCTTGAATTTCTTAAATCTATATTTGCACAAGCATTTATTGGCTTTAAGACCCAGAATTCAAATTCAACAAAAATAGGCTCCGTTGAGTCAAACAAAAAATTCTCCTCGCCGTACTTATTTTTTACTTTTATAGATTTTAGTTTAACAAATTCATCTCCAGGGGCATAGTCAAAATCCCATTCTCTTTTTTGAGGAATTTCAGCAAAGAATTTGAGATACTCATTTACGACTTCTGAAACATTTCCATCTTTTATTATTTTACCTTTATCAATAAGAATAGCTCTTTGACAAAACCTCAATATTGCATCCATATTATGTGAAACAACAAGAACTGTCCTTCCTTCTTCCGATGATATCTCGCCCATCTTCTGAAAACACCTTTTCTGGAAACCCACATCACCAACCGCAAGAACCTCATCCACAAGCAATATATCTGCTGAAAGATGTGCAGCAGTTGCAAAAGCAAGCCTAACATACATACCAGATGAGTAGTATTTCACAGGAGTATCTATAAAATCTGCAAGTTCTGAAAACTCTACAATTTGATCAAATTTTCTTTCAATCTCCTTTCTTTTCATTCCGAGTATAGTTCCGTAAAGGAATATATTTTCTCTTCCCGTAAGTTCCGGATGAAAACCAATTCCCACTTCAAGCATAGCTCCAACTGAACCTCTGACAACAGCATAGCCTTTTGTAGGATAGGTTATTTTTGATAAGATTTTGAGCAAAGTAGTTTTTCCGGCTCCGTTTCTTCCTATTATTCCTACTACCTCACCTTCTTTTACTTCAAAAGATACATCTTTTAGAGCCCAAATATATCGTTCATCTTCATTCTCTTTATCTTTTCCAAACTTGAAAATTTTTTTTACCCCTTCTGATATAACATCTCGCAAAGCATGATATGGTTCTCTTTTGCCAATTCTATATTTTTTTGATAGTGAATCAACAAGTATTACCGATACCATTTTGGTAAATTTAATTTTGTGATACTATTACATCTTTTATTTTTTTATAAGCTTCATAAACTATTCTTGCAAATTTAGGGTTCAATACAGGAGTCTTATAATAACTTAAGGTAAAAGCTGTCCACCCAGCAAGATATATCTTTTGTGAAGCCGTTAGATTTACTCCAAATTTTTGGCTTTCAAAAATCATTTTTACATGCTCAAAAATAAAGAGAAGTTGTTCCAAAAAAATCCATAAGTTGAAAAGATAAGAATTAGGATTTTTAACTGCAAACTTTCTTATTTTTTCCCAAACTTTATCATCTCCTAAAATATTTTGTATCTGCCGTTTTAACATTAGCTTATATTTGTCTAAATAATCATGGTTTTTCCTTCTGAAAAATAGTTCTTCATTTACCTTTTTGAACTTTCCAATCAAACTCGCTTGTGCCAAAATCAAAACATCATTTCCAATTGTCCTACGAAAATTTAATCTCTTTATAACATCCGTTTTCCACAATCCATAAAATAAAGTACAAGTTCCTAAATTTTTCACTATAAATTTAAATCTCTCTATATGGTCATTTATACCAGTTGTATCATAATTTTCTTCAATTTTTCCTCCATCGAGCCACGCAGCACCGGGGAAAACGAGAACTAAATCTTTATCGGAAGAATTTTTAAAGACGTCTAATAATTTTTCAAGGAGCTGCAGATGCCACAAATCGTGTCCGGAAAGATAAATAAAGTATGGAGTATTCGCTTTTTCCAAAACAAATTTGAAATTTTCCAGAGCTCCTACATTCTTTTTTTGCCTGAAAACTTTTACCCTGCTATCCTTTTCCGCATAAGAACAACATATATCATAAGTATTATCCTGAGAGTTATTATCAGAAATTATAATTTGAAAATTTTTGAAAGTTTGAGAAAGGGCAGATTCAAGAGTCTGTGATACATACTTCCCTTCATTATAAACCGGCATACCAATTGTAATCTCTATAATCTCAGTATTCACAAAAGTAAAATGTTTAAATCCTCAAATTATATTTGTTATCACAAAAATATTCAAATTTACCTCTCATTTTTTTTCTATCCTTCCTATATTTATTTTTCTCCCTTTTAGACTCATATTTGAATGAGGGAAAAATCTTCAAGTTTCTTTTCTCCGTATTTTTTCATCATATATTTCCCGTATAATCCAAAAACAACAGAAATACCTTTCAGAAAATCTTTCAAACTTCTTGTCTCAAAAGATGATTTGAAAAGAAGCTTTGCAGCCAAACTTTTATTCCCGTATTTGTATGCGGTCCAAGCCAAACGATTATATAAGCGAGAAACATATGAGCTACCAGCCACCTTAAAAATATCAGATTTTCTTTCTTCAAAAGATTCTATTTTATGTTTGATAAGAATGCCTACTTCTACTTGTCCTCTCCATAGACTTATTTCTTGTTTTCTTCTATCTATAACACATAAGGGTAAAGGAATAAAATCAAAATCTGCAACCTTTGAAAGCTCAATCATAAACCTTGCATCACTTCCTACCTTCATTGATTCATCAAAAATTATCTTTTCAAATATTTGCTTTCTAACAAGGAATGTTTGAAGAGCTATAATTTTTGGAGTTGTAAGAAAAACCTCATATATTTTTCCTCTTACTCGCGGAGATTCTTTATGAACGAGTTCTCCATTATCAATTTCAAAATAAACTTCTGTGTAGCACACACCTACACTCTCATCTTTTAACATAAGCTCAACTTGTTTTTCTATTTTCTCTGGTAAAAAGTAGTCATCGCTATCTAAAAATGCCACAAATTCTCCTCTCGCATTCGCAATACCTATGTTCCTTGCAAAAGCTGCCCCAAAATTTCTGTGGAGCCTTATATACCTTACCCTCTCATCTTTTATAGATAAAACCACCTCCTGAGTGTTATCTTGCGATCCATCATCTACAACTATTACTTCTATGTTCTTATATGTTTGACTTAAAACGCTCCGAATTGCTCTCCCTACAATATGAGCTCTGTTATATGTAGGTATAATACAAGAAACAAGCGGTTCCATAATTCTAAAATTAAAAATAATAAAATTTCACAATAATACTTCAAAATATCAGAAACAAAGTTTATATTTTTAATTTTAAACTTATATTTTATAAAATAAAAGTAGCAAAAAATGTAACCTTTAGTTCATAAATTATGGCAAGTGATAAATTACTATTACTTTTCAAGAATAAAAACACTGTTTTTACTTTTAAAGAAATAGCATTACTTTGGCAAGAAACAGATATAAATTCGGTCAAAAGAAAAATTAGCTATTATGTGAAAACAAAAAAAAATCTTTCGTCTAAGAAAAGGAATTTATGTTAAAGATAAAGATTATAACAAATTTGAGTTAGCTACAAAAATATATAAACCATCATACATCAGCTTTGAAACTGTTTTATCTCAATCGGGTGTAATTTTTCAATTTTATTCTCAAATCTTTGTAGCATCTTATCTTACAAGAGAAATAGAAGTGGATGGACAAAAATATTTTTATAGAAAAATCAAAGGCAGTATTTTAACAGATCCTTCCGGTTTAGAATATAAGGGAACATACTGGATTGCGACAAAAGAAAAAGCGTCTCCGGACACCTTATACCTGAATAAAAATTATTATTTTGACAACATATCAGTTTTAGATAAAGAAAAAATTCTTGAAATTTTGCCAATCTACAAAAACAAATCCTTGGAAAAAAGAGTAAAAGAAATTTATGGCTTTTGATATTTCAAATATATTAGAACCAAAAAACCCAAAATAAAAATCACTAAATTATTAATAAAGGAGGTGAAAAACTATGAGACTATGGAAACTTTAAGGAGGTGAAAAACTATGAGACTATGGAAACTTTTATCTGTGTTTTTTACTTTAACTTTTTTAACACTTTGCTCAGACGGAAAAATAGATAACAGCAGCTCTCAAAATAAAAATGATAAAATAAAA
>Ga0326762_1000026_pt1 | contig 93207 bp, 76 predicted proteins | sample NORPS_S_FD_207669 | JGI IMG/M metagenome (GOLD analysis project Ga0326762, IMG submission 207669) | Hot spring sediment microbial communities from Norris Geyser Basin, Yellowstone National Park, WY, United States - NOR.PS_S | ecosystem: Environmental > Aquatic > Thermal springs > Near-boiling...
TTGGATATAGCATGGGAAGGCTTTCAGAGGTTTTAGATTTTTCAGGTTCAAGATGGTTGATTTTGTACGATGAAAAAGGAAGGGTTTCTGAGGTTCAAGATCCCAAAGGAAGACCTTTTAGAATTGAGCATTTTGAAGGAAGTGGGAACCAGATTTTTGTTAAGGTTTCAACAAGGCTTGGTTATTCTCTGGAATATACAGTAGATGAACAGTTTGTTTCAACTTTGGCAGTAAAAGATGAGATAGGAGCTGAAAGAAATTACTCATACGATGAGAGAGGGAATATAACAAAGTATAAAGATGCAAGAGGGAATGAGTGGAGATATGAATATGATGAAAGTGGAAACCTTGCAAAGATAGAAGATCCTATGGGTTATACTGAGAAGTTTTTCTATGATTTTTCAGATCTTCTCACAGCGCAAGTGAGGAAAGATGGAAATATAGAAAGGTACTTTTACGATAGAGGAAACCTTGTGAGGAAAGTAGATGCTATGGGATTTGAGTGGAGAGGCGAATACAATAACTTGGGACTTTTAGTAAAAGAGGTTTTACCGACGGGTTCTGAGATAAGGTACGAATATGACTCTTTTGGGCATATAAGAAGGAAAATAGATGCACTTGGTAATGTTTGGAAATACGAATACGATGTTTTAGGAAAGCTTGTTTTGGAGGAAGACCCAGCAGGAAACAGAACAAGATATGAATATGATATGTTAGGTAGGATGACAAAGAAAATTGATGCTGTGGGAGGAGTATTAGAATTCAGATATGATGCTTTTGGGAACCTTGTTGAACAAAAAGACCCTCTTGGGAACACGAAAAAATACTACTACGACTTTTTGGGGAATTTGACAGCAGAGGTAGATCAGGTTGGTAATGTGGCTTTGAAAGAATACGATGCGGAGGGTCAGAAGATAAGGGAGACGGATTTTAAAGGAAATTCTGTTTTGTTTGAATATGATGGAGCGGGAAGACTTGTAAGATATGGCAATCAGCTCGGAGGAGAGACACTGAACGAATACGACAAAGAAGGAAATCGTGTGAGAGTAAGACATCCTTCTGGATTGATAGAGGAGTCTCAATATGATGCTCTCGGAAGAGTTATTTTCACAAAAGTGTTTGATCCCGGAACTGGGATTTCATACGAGGCAAGATATGAGTATGATGCACAAGGGAACACAATAAAGATAGAATCAGGAGGGCTTGTGTCAAGATACTTTTATGATGCATTAGGTAGGGTTGTGAAGGAGATAGACCCTGCCGGAAATGAGAGAACTTATGAATACGATCCTGTAGGTAGGTTGGTAAGGAAAGTAGAGGCAGATGGAACAGAGGTAAGGTATGAATATGATGCGAACGGAAACCTTGTTAAGGTTGTGAATCAAGATGGAACAGAGGTAAGATATGAATATGATGCAGTGGGAAGACTTATAGCTTTCATAGATGAGGCGGGAGGGAGGACAGAATATGGATATGATGGAGTAGGCAGAATAATTTTTATCAAAGACCCATCGGGGGCAATAACAAGGTATGAGTATGATATTGCTGGGAGGTTGATAGCGGTTCAAGATGGAGAGGGGAACATAACAAGATATGAGTATGATGCAAGGGGGAATGTGATAGCGGTGATAGGACCTGAGGGAGAGAGAACAGAGTTCAAACTTGATGAGAATGGTAATGTGGTGGAGATTTTAGACCCTGAGGGGAATATAACAAGATTTGAATATAACAGCATGGGGCTTTTGAGCGCGCAGGTGAGTCCAGAGGGATCAAGGACAGAATACTTTTACGATAGTGTGGGAAGGTTGATAAAGACGGTATATCCGAATGGTAGTACAGAGTGGTTTGTGTATGATGGATTTGGTAGGGTGATATTGAAGGGAGATGCGGAAGGGAGAGTTGTGGGATATGAGTATGATAGCTTTGGGAATCTTGTGAAGGTGATATATCAAGATGGGGTTGTAAATATGTTTTACGACAATTTAGGAAGGCTTACAAGGAAGGTGTATCCAGATGGGAAGGAAGTAGAATATGGATATGACAGGCTGGGGAGGTTGATTTTTGTGAGAGGGAGTGGAGCAGAAATAGAGAACGAATATGATGTTATGGGGAGGTTGAAGATGAGGACATTCAAGATTAGGGGAATTTTGCCGGTATCAGTTGAGTATGGATATGATGAGGCTGGGAGGAAGGTTTTAGTTAAGGATTTGTGGGGAGAGACAAGATTTATTTACGATAAAGCAGGAAGGGTAAGATCTATACAATCTGAAGGCATTAAGACTGATCTTTTCTATGATAAAATAGGCAGAAAAGTTCTAATTAGGTACCCGAATAAGGTAGATGTAAGGTATGAGTATGCAGGCACATGTAATAATGGTTGTGAAAAGGCTCGTATCAAAAGTATAGAGATTGTGAAAGGATCAGAAACGTTATGGTACGCAAAATATTTATATGATAGGAGAGGACTTATAACCGAAATAGATGAAATAAAAAGAAAAATAACGAATATTTACGATAATTCAGGTCGGCTCACAAAATCAGAAGTTTTTGACAAAGAAAATCCCAAGAAAAGTTATGCATTTACTTTCAGTTATGATGAGTTAGGAAATAGGAAATTTTTTGAACTTTACTCGCAGGTTGAGGGACTTTTTGACCCAAGATTTCCTCATCCAAAAGATAAGGAGCCAGTCCTGAAGCATCCTGTGAAAATCAATTATACATACAATAAAGCAGGTAAAATATTGGAGCTTTTATCAGTTAGAACAAAAAATAATAAGTTTTGGTACAAAGTAGAGTTTAGCTATAACTTGCGTGGGAAAATCACAGAAAAAAGGGTATTTTTAGATGAAAATATATATGCGACGCGATATAATTACGATTTTGAGAACAATTTGGTAGATGTTCTATTTCCTGATGGTCAAAAGATGGAGTTTCTAGTTTTAGAAGGATATATTCTCAAAAGGAGATATATTGATAAAGACGGAAAGGGAAAGGTATTGTATTTGATATACGATGATGATAAAGTTCTTTTGGAATTGGATGAAGGAGGAAAACCGGTAAAAAGATATGTTCTGACAGATTTAGGAGAGATTTTATGGGTAAGAAAATTTAGGGATGAAGGATGTGAGGAGAAAGGGGGCAAGGGAAAGGGAGATAATGATAGGGGAAATAATGAAGTTTGTGAAAATAGACGGGAATATGTGTTTTATCATTATGACCATTTTGGTTCAGCGGTTATTCTTACGGATTCTTCAGGTGGGATAGTGGCAGAGTATGAATACTCGCCGGGAGGAGACATTCTTCGAGCTCAGGGACCTAAAGCTAAAAAGAACTTATATACTTTCAAAGGGAAGGAGTATATTCCTGACCTTGGGATGTACATTCACAAAAATGCATTATTATACGATCCAAGGATAGGAAAAAAATATAAAGAATGTGAAGATCCCAAGATACCAATTAGTATTGATTGCAAGACAATAAAGAAAGGCGAAAGAGATGAAAGGATAACGAGGTTTTGTATTCTAACAAGGGAAGCATATGAAAGATTAATACAAGAGATTTCAAAGCCACCATATCGTAATAAATGGAGGACTTATGACATTCAAACTTTTAATGAAATTATGCGGCGTAAATATTGGGAACAGAAGATAATGATAAGATTTGAAGAAGTAAAAAATATGGTTTATGAAGTTTTTGAAAGGGCTGGTTTTGAGTTTAAGGTTGAGCCGTTGCGTAAAAACGGTTGTGCTATTTGGATAGAGATCGTAGAAAAACCTTTCTTTAAAACAAACTTACCATGTTTACCTTTTGTTGGATGTCGTGTATTGGTTTGTTACAGAATCACAATAGGTCCTATAACAATTAGATAAATAAAAACAGAAAAAATGAGAAAAATGAAAAAAATCATGGTTTTCACAGTGATCTTATTCTTTGCCCCATCCAAAGTGATAGGAGCAGAAATATTAAGTCCATATAATGCATATTTAATTGAAAAAGGTGAAATAGCATTTGGATTCATCAAATATCCATTAACTTTAGGAATACACGAAAGACTTAATTTATTCCTCTTCCCCCTAATTTTTCCTTTCGTCAAAATGGCTGGCTTTGGAATGAAAATAAAATTATTTGAGAAAGGAAGTTTTTTCTCATCAGGAGAAATTGCTTACTATCGTGACTTTACATTACCTGAATCGGGTATGGGAATAATTTCAATTACATCTTATAAGATAAAAGAGGGTAGAATTTTATCGTTTGGGATATTCTTTGCATCTTTTAAAACCCTTTCTGAAAGTTACAAATTTGAGCATACATATACTTTTGGTGTTGTACCATTTGTACTTGAGATAAAAATCATCAAACAATTAGCTTTTACGATCAAATCTTCGGCTCAGATTTCTCCACTTGGAAGCAGATTATCTCGTGGAGAAACTTCTCTAATATCTTCTTTAGTTGTAATATCAGATTTTATGCAATTTGAAATAGGACCTGAAATACATAACTTTAAAGAGATTATGGCATATTTTGACCTTGTTTTCAGGTTCAAGATTTTTTAGAAAAAATGAATTTAGAACACAAAATTTATGAGATTTTCTCGAGCTCAGCTCAGATTTTTTACGATAGAGCCGGAAGGAGAATACTTTTGAGGTATCCGAATGGTGTAGAAACAAGGTATGTCTATGGAGGAAATGGAGGGAATTGCAACGGGAATGGATGCCGAAATCCAAAACTTACAAAAATTGAAATTACATCAGGTGATGGAAAAGTGATCTGGAACACAAAATACTCATACTCAAAAGGAGGATTTATAGTTGAGGAAGATCAGATCAAAAAGAAAATAAGATATGAATATGACAAAGATGGACAAATCAAAAAGGCAGATGTTTTTGTGAAGGAGAATCCAAAAAGAAGCTATGGATTTTTGTTTGAGTATGACAGGGTGGGTAACAGGGTAGCGATGGAGCTTTACTCCCAAGTTGATGGTTTATTTGACCCACGCTTTCCAAGACCAAAAGACAAAGAACCAGCTTTAAAGCATCCTATAAGATTTGAATACGCATATAACAGAGCAGGAGAGATTTTAGGATTTGTAGCAAGAAGAACAAAAGATGGATCATTTTGGTATTCAGCAGAGTTCAAGCATGATTTGAGAGGGAACGTTTCGCAAAAGAGAGTAATTTTGAGTGATGGAAATTCATACACAACAAATTACCTTCATGATTTTGAAAACAGGCTTTGGAAAATTTTATTCCCAGGAGGCGAAGAAAGTGAGTTTTTGATACTTGAAGGGTTAGTTTTGAAGCGGAGATATCAAGATGAAGAAGGGAAGACGAAAGAGATAAACTTGATTTATGATGGAGATCAAGTTTTGTTAGAGTTAGATGAGAAGGGGGGCCAATAAAGAGGTATGTTTTGGGAGTTGAAAGAGATGAGATATTGTGGGTGAAGAAGATAAGGCAAGATGATGAAGATGGGGAAGGAGTAGGAGACAAAGGCAAGGGTAAGGGTAAAGGCAAAGGAAAAGGAGGTGAGAGAAGAGATTATATTTTCTACCATTATGATCATGGAGGGAATGTGGTGATTTTGACAGATTTTTCAGGGGATGTGGTAGCGGAGTATGAGTATTCACCGTTTGGAGAGGTGTTAGAGGCGCAGGAACCCGAGGCAAAAAAGAATAGGTTTTTGTTTGCGGGGAGATACTACATATCAGAGGGAGGGATATATGATTTTAGGGCGAGGATGTTGGATGGGAAGCTTGGGAGATTTTTGGAAAGAGAGCCCTTAGTAGGAGAGAGGATGGGGTTTTTATCTTTATATTCATATGCGAGGAACAACCCAGTAAATTTCAAAGACACAACAGGACTTTATTTTGAAAGTGTGAGAAATTGGGCAGAAGATACATTTCGGCACTGTTTAACTGCTTACTTAAATTCAGTTGCACTGAATGGTATACCATGTATGGATCATAGAATAAGTTGGGCTCCCGCTGGTGTGGGGGATGCATTCAGATTATTGCGAAATGTAGCGCGTTCTTTTCATCCTCTTCCCGATAACATATGGAAGGGAAATGGGCTCGGTGTAATAGCAAAAAATAGATTCTGGAGCCAATTTCTCCCCAGGCTAAAAGATAGCATGATAAGAATGGTAAATGAGGAAAGAGGCAGATTCAAAAGAGCTATTGACAGATGGTGGATACCATCATCTACCATAAATAGAATTACTAATGAATACGTTTTCAATAATATTGAAAGAGTTATTCGCAATTTACCTCGTAGAACAGATATTATTCTTCCAAGTAGCAAAAAAGAAGAAATGAAAGCAGGATTAATAGGAGGGCTATTAGGAGGTGGAGCAGGTGCTGCAATTGCTGGGGCATTATCGTTATCCCCACCACTATTTATTGTAGCTACAATTTGGAGTTTTATGATAGGTGAAGTAATAGGGAAAGCGATTTATAGGTGGCTTGCAAAAGAAGTTGAGAGGATAGCGCGTCGGGAGGCGGACAAACTTCAAAAAGATTTACTTTCCCTTATTGTAGGAAATTATAGAGTTAAAGTTATTGCACTTTGTTTCAGGGGATGGAATACAGAATGTATACCCATAGAGATTCCTGGTCTTGGTCCTTTATCATCTTCTTTTGTTGCTTACTTTGATATTCTACCCTTCCATCCAACTAACTATATTTATCACTATTCCGCAAAAGTTCTCTTCGGTGTAGAAGCTCTTAACTTTTACAATACACTAAGATATGAATGGGGGTTATCATGGTAAGGTTTGCTTTTTTGCTAAAATCCGTTATTCTTCTGGCTTTCCCTATTTTTTCTCATATTAGAGCAGAAATGAAAGGAGATCCTTTTACCGATGTTATAGTGGCTGGAGTAGAATCTGCCGTTGCAGATTTTCTTATACCAAAATTCAAACCTGTAAGATTACTAAGTCTTCATAGAGGATATTTTTTACCGGGATGGGAGGAAGGAAAATCTTTGACAATAGGTTATTCATTTGCTATTGGTGCGGAAGGTTCTCATCCATTTCTTTTCTCTGTTTCCTTCAACAGAACTTATGAAAGAGTAAATCTTGAATTTTCGTTTTGGCCTATTTCTTTCCAGTTTTTGCCAAAATTCAGACTCATCCGTATAGGTAACATAGGAGGGCTTGCTTTTGGAGCAGGTCCAATTTTAAGCTTCTCAAAATTCCCGATATCAGGAGAATTTTCTTTGGATTTGATTTTGAAATCAAGATCCCCAGGAGTAGTTGTATTTTTTGGTCTTCGCTTTATGGATAATTTGATTGAAGTAAATGAAAGTGTAATTACTCCTTACGTTCCAATATACAATCTCAGAATAATATTAGGTTATGCCCTCAGTATTAAAGATAAGTATAAGAGATATTTTTCTGATAAATTCATCTTAGATAAGTTTATTCTTGAGCAGCAGCTTTTAGGGTTTGGAGAAAGTGGAGTGTTTATGCTTTTTGGATTCGCATTCAATATACGCTTTACTGATTAATTATTAGAGAATAAAAGAAAATTTTTATTATGAAGGCTAAAAAATCAAAATTTGTAATGGTAACCTACTTTATCATTCAGATCACAGTTTTTGTATCTGCGATAATATTATTCTCATGTGCGGCAAGTAGAGAAGAGTTAATCGAACAATATGAAAGAAAGGAAATAAGAGAGGAAAGTTGCGATGGAAAAGATGAAAATGAAAATGGGTTGATAGATGAAGGATGTCTCTTGTGGTATTACGAATTCCAATCGAGAAATTGGTTATATTCACCGAAAATTTGTTCAAATAGAACAATAGTACTATTTTCTTGTTCTCCTTCTTACAGCAATGAATATGTTTCCTCAGTAACAGTTTATGGATTAAGATTAGATGATGGAAAGATAGCATGGCAATATAGTATTAGGGTTAAAGATTGTTTTTTGCCACTATCTTATGATCATCCATTAGAAGTTTCAGATTTATATGGTGATGGGAAGGATGAAGTAATAATCAGTTATGGTCAAGAAAAAGCTTTAGATGTAATAAGTTGTGACGATGGAAAGCTTCTTTGGTCCTTCAAGGAAGATGGGCAAAAAGAAAATCATCCATTTATCTTCTTCAACGGTCCTTATGTAGAAGATATAGATTATGATGGAAAAATTGAGATAGTAGTAAAGAGAGCAAACATAATAGGATGGAGATAAGCTCTATATCTTGAGCTGGAATGGACAGATAAAAGAGGTCTATAGTATAAATTTAACCAATTTCATTATCTTACCTATCTTTAAACCTTTAGGCGGAGATATTGACGGAGATGGTAAAAAGGAGATAATTCTTTTGGGGTTTTTTCAAAAAAGTACTACTAACGAGATTACAGAAACCTTAAAAGACAAAATCTATGTAATTGGTAATAATATTGTTGCAATTGATATTAGTCATATAACTGGTGATTTTCATGCACCACCAGTAGCGGAAGATATAAATTTTGATAGGAAGGATGAAATAATAATTCCATTTTTGGTGGAAATATATGTTATTGATGGAAAAGGAAATGTAATTTGGAACTTTGATAAGGTGGGAGGAGAAATTTTAAGTCAACCTGTGGTTTCAGATATTGATTCAGATGGGAAACCCGAAATACTTTTTATCTCTCGTGATGGAAAGATAAAAGTTCTGAATGGAGAAGGAAAATTGATTTCCGAATATGAAGTTTGGAAGAGGGATGAGATAGTAGAGGTAGGAGCTTCATCTTTGGCATTAGTTGATATTGATTTTGATGGCAGAAAAGAGATTATAGGTTGGACAGATGAAGTTTTTATGATAAGGAATGGAGTTAAGGTATGGAACTTTATAGTTGGTGGTCCTAAAGGAGATTTTGAACCCCCTCTTGTTGTGAATGATGATGGAGATTTTAAGATTGTTGTAACATTTGCAAACAGAATTTATACTCTAAAAGCAGGAAAAGTGAAAAAATGAATAACAAACTTGGGCTATTTTATTTTGTTTCTGTTTTCGGATAATTTGAAAAAAATGAATTTTTTTGAGCTGATGGAATAAGAATTAAAACCTGGGTTCCTTTATTCTGTTCAGATTTTATTTCTATTTTTCCTTTGTGTAATTCAATTATTTTCTTTGCTGTGCTCATGCCAAGTCCCATACCTTTTGGTTTTGTTGTGAAGAAAGGAATAAAAATTTTGTTGAGGTTTTCAGGTGGAATTCCACATCCTGAATCCTCTATTTCACATCTTATAAACCCATCTTCCGTGTCAGTGGTTCTGACTAATATTTTTTTCTCCTTTGAGTTTTCAAGGCTTTCTGCCGAGTTTGTAATTATATTCAAGAAAGCTCTTTTGAGCAGGAACCTATCCCCTATGACGAAAACTCTATCTGAATTATACTCTCTTTTTATTTCAAAATCGTAATGAAATACATAACCTTTTAACTCTTCAATTTCAGATATAGCATCTTCTATTATTGATTCTATATTTTCGGGGTTTCCCACAATTTCTCTGCCTTTTATAAATATTGTGACATTATCTATTATTGTCTCTATTCGTAAGAGAAGGGACTTTATAATTTTCATGTTCTCATCTTTTATTTGAGATGATAAAATCGCATTTTTCAGAGCAAAAAATGGATTTTTTATTTCGTGAATTATAAATGCTAACATCTCTTGCATACCCTTATATCTTTCCTCTAAAAACAAATCCTCAAATTTTTCTCTGATTATTTTCAGAAGCTCGTCATAGCTTACAAAAAGTTTCAAATTTTTTCCCTCGTCTTTTATCAGGAAAACAAGGTTTTTGGGATCCGATATATCCAAGAATACTTTTTCAGAAGGAAAAGAAACAAGAAAATCTTTTTCTTTTTTTTTCGTATTTTCCATTCTATTTCTTTTTCTTCCTGTAAAGCTTGGTTTTTTCTCTCTATAAAATTTTAAAATTTTCACAGATTTATCTGAAATTTAACGAGCAAAACTGATCTTTTTGATTTGCTTCTGAAAAATTCTCTTTACTCTTCCAAGTAAAAATCTTCCAAACATTATGTACTTTTCAATTTTTGCTATTGTAGGATTTATTCCTGCTGTTTTTATTTTCGCTCTTTCTGCCTCTGTAAGTCCGACCAAAGGTTTTCTCCTACTTATTCCTTCTCCACTCATTATAACCGTTATATCATCCAAAAATGCTGTTCTGAGTTCGCTTTTTTTTCTGAGCAAAAGCTCATAGTCTCCTGCGATTTTATAATTTGTGTCAAAAAGTCCTATTTCTTTGAAAAGGTCTCTCCTGTGGAGGGAGCCGGGATGAGCAACTGTCATCCATCTTTTGAATTCTTTCCATTTCCACTCTTTCCCGTATATTTCTTCAATTTTATCTTTAAATTTCCATATTTTTGCTTCCCATACTATCATCATCTTTGATGATGCAAAATCTATTTTCTGATTTGTTATTTTTTCTTTTTCTAATATGAGGCGTAGATATTTTTCTATTGCATAGGGTAAAATAAAATCATCTGATCCAAGGAAAAATATCCATTCTCCGCAAGAAAGCATCACACCTTTATTTAAAGCATCATATATACCATTATCTTTCTCGCTTATCCAATAATCTACATCAGAACTCTCAAGGATTTTAATTGTTTTATCTTCGCTTTCTCCATCTACAACTATTATTTCTATGTTTGGGTATGTTTGGTTTTTTACACTTTCAATTGCTCTCCTTATGCTTTTTTCACTATTTTTTGATGCCATCACACAAGATACAAGAGGTAATCTTTCAAATCTCCAATTACTCTCTTTGATGTAATTTTCAATTTCAAATTGGATTTTTGGAGGTGCAGGTCTTGATTTTTGAGAATCTGTATCACATATAAACCAAGTTTTACCTTCTTTTATATATGAATGTTTGAAAAAGCCTTTTTTTCTCATTCCCCCCTGTTTTCCAGATTTCCAAAAAAGATAAGTTTCAAATTTGTATTCAGGATTATTTATAACTTTCGGCTTTATTTTTGTGACAAAAGCCATTACAATCAATTTAGCCATTTATAGAATCTTTTCAAAAGTTAGAGCATAAATTTTGCACAAAAGCGCTTGTTTTCGTAAAAATCACAAAAATACTTATGATAACATATGGGCAAAATTTCATACAACAAATTTTTTATTCTCTTTCTTTTGCTTTCTTTTTTGCTCTTTTACTATTACTCTTGCTCTTCTTCTTATAAAGGTGGAACTCGTGAGAAGGTTTTAAGATTTGCAATTTCAACTGAACCTCCTACACTTGATCCTAACCTTGCAACTGATTCTGTCTCTCACCTTCTTATAAATAATTTGCAATGTGGACTTACAAGGTTTGATACAGAAAAGTTAAAACCAGTTCCTTGTCTTGCTGAAAGTTTTGAATATCAAGATGGAGGAACAAAGGTGGTTTTCAAGCTCAAAAAAGCTTTCTGGTCAGATGGTAAACCTCTTTCCGCTTATGATTTTGTTTATTCTTGGAGAAGATTGCTTTCACCTGAAACAGGAGCGGAATATGCTTATTTTCTTTATGACATTGTCGGAGCTTATGAGTTCAACACCGGAAAAATCTCTTATTTCCCGGGAGTCACTGCTGAAAGTGATGATACTCTTGTTGTGTATCTGAAAAGACCAATAGCTTACTTGCCATCTATTGTATCTTTTATGGTGACATTTCCTATAAGGCAAGATGTGATTGAAAGATGCAAAGAAAAGTGGACCGAACCTGAATGCTATCCTGAAATAGGACCATTTATACTTTCAGAATGGAAGCACGAATATAAAATTGTTTTGAAACCTAATCCATACTGGATAGGGGAAAAACCAAAAGTTGAGAGAGTGGAGTTATTTGTTGTATCAGATGCAGCGACGGCTCTGAATTTATATAGGTCTAATTTTATTTACGCGGTTGGATTATTCCCTCTTGCTATAAGAAAATTCCGAAATTCACCTGAGTTTATAACTAACCCTGGTATGAGAGGATTTTATGTGGGTTTTAATGTGACCAAAAAACCTTTTGATAATGTGCATGTGAGACGCGCTTTCGCTTATGCTACAAATAGAGAAGCAGTTGTTAGAGTTCTCGGAGGAATTCAAATACCAGCAACATCTTGGATACCTCCCGGTATGCTTGCTCACAACCCAAATATTGGTCTCCCTTTTGACCCTCAAAAGGCAAAGGAAGAGCTGAAAAAAGCCGGTTATCCTGATGGTAAAGGATTTCCGGAAGTCAGGTTATTTTTTAATCATTCACCAGAAAACAGAAAAATATCAGAAGTTCTCAAAGAAACTTGGAGGAGCGTTCTTGGAATAGATGTAAAACTTGAAAGTATGGAGTGGAAGATGTTTCTTTCAACTCTCGTGAATCAGAAGCCAGAACTTTTTAGATTAGGTTGGGGTGCTGACTTTCCTGATCCACATAACTTTATGGACCTTTTCACATCTCAATCTGGGAACAATCACACGGGTTTTGCAAATAAAAGATATGATGAACTTATAATGCTGGCATCTGAGGAGTTGAATGAGGAAAAAAGAATTCAACTTTATAATGAAGCTCAAAAGATTTTGCTTGAAGAAGAAGTTGCCATAATCCCTCTCTTTTGGGGAGTAAGTGCAATTTTGAAAAAACCATTCATCAAAATCAAGTTCAATCCACTTGATATAATATACTACGACGAGGTTGAATTTATTGAGTAAATTCTATTGGTGATAGAGAAACTTGAATTTTTATTGAAGAAACAAAAAAGATGAGAATTACAAAAAAGATGAAGTTTGATTAAATTTGATTTTATGAAACTGCAAAACCTTAAAAGCTTAAAGTCTGAGGAGCTTGATAAACTTTTTATAGAGGGAGTAGCTCCATCACAAGATGAACTTCAAGGTTTTTTTGCCGGAATAGCTCTACCTCAGACCACAAAAACTTTTCTCCCAAGAGCCTTTGAAAAATTCGCTATTTTCGTAGGAGATAAAATATGGAAAGGAAAGGTTTTTATGAAAATAGATGGTGAGATAAGAGGAGCGAATATATTAACTGACTTTAAAATCCCTGCTTTTCCTTTTAAAGTTGAAGAGAGTATTTCTTTTCTTGATGGAAAACCCTGTTTTGTTCTTAATTACCGTGTCTTTCCTAATCCTTTTCCAGTTGTTTTCATAAGGGATGAGGTAAGAAAAATAGGAGAAAGACTTTATCTTGGTGTTATGTTCTTTTACCCGGTGGTTTTGAAAATTCCTTCAATTTATTTCGGACTTGAGAAGATTTAAAGATAGGGAACAAGATGAAGGCGTACAAAAAGGTAAAGGTAGCATTCAGAAAGGTTTAATTTTGGAATTAGCAACAAAGTTATATTTTGAAGATAAATTCCCATCGGCTAATATCAATTTCTGGAAAGATTGGGCAAAATCAAGAGGTTTTGAACATCGGGATATAGGAGTTGATCTTGAAATAGAAATAAATGGTGATTTATGGGCTGTCCAAACCAAAAATTGGAAAAATAAAGTGGATTTGAGTGATATAGGAACGTTTTTAGCGTGTCTATCGGATAAGGATTTTAATTTTAAAAGAGGAATTTTGGTTACTACATCCGGTCTAGCTAATAAAGCAAGAGAGCGATTACCTAACATTAATCTGCAAAATAGGGATATTATTGTACTAGAAATCGTTTGTTGTCTATCTGATTTCACAGTGGATAATATAGATATACCGGCAAAAAATATATGGAAAATAAAAAGTTTGGATTTCCATAAATATCTTGAAAAGGCAAAAGAGTTATTAAAAATACAAGGCTCAAAGGAAGATATATTTGGCCCATTATCAAATACTTATGATGAAACAACTTTTAATATTCAATTGCTTCACTTGAAGAGTATATTTAACGAACTACGGATAATGATAGAACATGAGAAAAAGGAAAAAGTTGAAATAGGATTGGTTTTACAGAAGCTTAAACAGAAGTTTGACCATTTTAGGCATTTAGATGACAGGACAGTAAAAGTTGTTTTATGCGATGATATGCTTTATTATACATCGGCGAGAAAGTATCACTATAACTTTACAAAAGCAAATGTCTTTTTTTATTTGACACAAAAGAATTTGACAAATATAGATTTAGAAGTGATTATAAGTGCCTGGAACAAGAAAAGGAAAGATTTAGAATCCTTGAGAAAAATGAGAATTGATAAGAAAATGGAGATTGTAAGGCTGTGGTATGGCCTTTTAGAAGACTTTTCATCTCGTTTTATGAGAATCCCCGAAAGGGTTAGGGAAAAAATTCAAAATTTATCCCAAATTGGTAAGGAAGATTTCGAGTAAGAGAATGTAAATTTTTTATTTCTTCTTTTTTCACCTCGTTTTTCTTTTTCCTGCTTATTGGTTTTTTGAAATATCATTTTATAATATTTCGGTAGTATGGGAAGTGTAAAAGATCTTGTAATTATTGAGAATCCACAAGGGGAAAAGCCAGGAGTTGGTAAGTTCATTTTTTCAGATAGGTTTTCTGTTTTTGATTGGGGAAGCATGCCAGATACAATTCCGAACAAGGGCAAAGCGATTTGCATAATGGGAGCTTTCTTTTTTGAAAAATTAGAAAATGAGGGAATAAAAACTCATTACATGGGGATTGTAGATGGGGAAAAAATTACAAAGCTTTCTGATGCGAAAAATCCACCGGATGAGATGGTAATAAAGCTCGTGAGGGTTCTCAAACCTGAATTGAAGAACGGGAAATACGATTATTCCATTTACAAAAAAGAAAAGGTAAATTTTCTCATTCCGCTTGAAGTTATATACAGAAACTCTTTACCCGAAGGTTCAAGCGTTTTCAAAAGGTTAAAAGAGGGAAAAATAAAACCACAAGATTTGGGACTTGACTTCTATCCTCAACCTGGGCAAAAACTTCCAAGAACAATAGTAGATATTTCTACAAAACTTGAAAGTATGGATAGATACATTTTATGGGATGAAGCTATGGAAATTTCGGGACTTTCGGAAAATGAGGCGGACAAAATCAAAGAACTAACTATTTTTGCTGCCAACATGATAACTTCTCAAACAGAAAAGAAAGGAATAAGTAATGAAGATGGGAAATTTGAGTTTGCTTTTGATGAGAAAAGAAATATTATGTTTGTTGATGTTCTCGGAACACCTGATGAGTGTAGGTTCATTCTTGATGGATTCCACATAAGTAAAGAGGTTCTGAGGAAATTTTACAGAAAAACATCTTGGTATGAGGAAATAGAAGAAGCAAAAAAGAAGGATCCTGTTATGTGGAGAAATTTTGTAAAAACTCCACCGCCCAGCTTACCAGAGAATCTCAAAAACCTTGTTTCACAGCTTTACATGTCTTGCTGCAATGAGATTACAGAAAGAGAATGGTTCAAATCTCCGCCTTTGAGTGATGTTGTCAAAAGTCTAAAAAGTCTTCTCGGTTAGTCATTAGATAATCATAAAAAGTGAGAGATTGTAAGTCCTATAATATAAGATAAGGCGAAATCTGTATTGAAAATGAAAGCTCCTCCAACATACCACATGGGCCAGAACTCACGAGGATAAAATTCGGGTAGCTCATTTTCTGAATTTGGTTTTGGCAAAGTTATTGCATTAAATATTCTCAAAGCTCGTGGAAAAGAAATGAAAGTAAAAATTAATCCCCACTTTTTAGTAAGCAATACGCCTAAAACAACAAAAAAGTAAGGTAGTAAGATAAGAATTTTGCAGAGATTTTTCGTTTTTTCCTCTCCTAAAATTACGGGGAGTGTTTTTACACCCTTTTTCTCATCTTCTTTGATTTTATCAAGGTGTTTTCCAAACAAAATCAAAGAAGCCGTTATTCCATAGGGGAAAGATAAAATTATAACTTCGGGATTTATCTTAGAAGTTATAACCCAAAAACCACCTGCTATCATCAAAGGTCCCCAAACCAAAAATACAATAAGTTCTCCCAAACCTCTGTATTTGAACTTAAAAGGAGGTCCCGAGTAAGAAAAAAGGAAAATGAATCCCAAAACTGCAAGAACAAGAACAAATATTCCTCTTTCAAGAAAAAGATAAAGTCCACACAAAAAGGCTAAAAGCAAAACGAGAAATCCTAAAATCCAGGTTTTTCTCTCACCGAAAAGATAAACAGGGTGAACACTATATACATTTCTGAAATAGTCAGGAAGATCTATTTTGTTTTTGTAGTCCCAAAGGTCGTTGAAAATATTGCTTGCAGCGTGTGCCAATAGCAAACCAAAAGAACATACTAAAAATAGATTCCACTCAAAAAGACCATACAAAGATGCTAAAAGTCCGGAAATTAAGCAAGAAAAAAGAGTTATGGGTAAAGATACAACTCTCAAAATTCCAAGTATTGGTATATTTTCAAAACCTGAAACTCTTTTGAGAAAATTTGTCCAAATTTTCGCTTCAAATTCGTCAAACTTTGAAAAATAATTCATTTAAGCAAATTCAGATACTCCTTTTAATAAATTTTTTAATTAACAGAAACTTATTTTTAATTAGTTGGAACTTCTATTTTTTCAACTTTGAAGATTGAATAAAGTTGTCTGTGACCATATTTTCTTCTATATCTTTTTTTTCTTTTGAACTTGAACACAATTATTTTCTTTCCTTTGCCGTCTTCAATTTTTCTGAGTTTTACCGTAGCTCCCTCAACTTGTGGTTTTCCTAAAATAAATTTGTCGTCAAAAAAAACTGCAAGTACATCTTTCGTTTCAAGAACTTCTCCTACTCCAACTCCATGAATTCTTTCTGTTCTTATAAGATCTCCTTCTTTTACTTTATATTGTTTTCCCCCAACTCTTATTACCGCATACATAAATCATTTATTTTATGATAGGAAAAAGTTTAAAAATAAAATTCAGAAATATTCATGAAACTAAAAGTGAACGGGGAAAAAAATTTTCAATCTAAAACTAAAAACATTTTTTCAGTATAACTTTTCTTTTATGGAAAAGATATTCTTTGTGGCTTTGTATCTTCTGATAGCCCTTGCGGTAGGATTAGGAATAGTGATTTTACATATTTTGCTTTCTGAAAAACCAAAATCTTCTCCAAAGGAAAAATATTTGCCTTTTGAGAGTGGTATGGTTCCTTTTCATGATGCAAGAGGGAGATTGCCTGTTAAGTTTTACATTTTTGCTCTTGCATTCCTGATTTTTGATATAGAAGTCGCTTTGCTTTTTCCATATGTTCCGCTTGTAAAAGAACTTGGAAAATTTGGTCTTGTGGAGATTCTCTTTTTCTTCACAATTTTATTTCTCGCTTATATATATATAAGACAAACTGCATTGAAAGAATGGAAATAAATAACAAAAATAAAGTAGAAAAGCTGTGCTGAGAAAAAAAACTGTATCGGCAGATGTTGTATTAGTTGATGGTTCATCGCAATTTTTTCGGGCTTTTTTTCAGCTCAGAACACTTATAAACTCAAAAGGTTTCCCAACAGGAGCTATATATGGCTTTACAAACATAATCAGAAAAATAATCAAAGAATTTTCTCCTCGCTATGTGGCAATAGCATGGGACTCGCACAAAAAAATAAGAGCAGAAAAATTCAAAGATTACAAAGCTACAAGGAGAGAAACTCCAGATGACCTCAAAGTCCAAATTCCATACATAAAAAAGATAATAGACGCTTATGGTTTTGCAAACTTTGAAATAGAAGGTCTTGAAGCAGATGATATAATAGCAACCTTAAAAAATAAAATACACCAGCAAAATCCAGACCTGAAAATCATAATCATAACATCAGACAAAGATATAATGCAAATAGTAGATGAGAAAACTTATGTTTATGATCCACGAGCAGAAGAAAACGGAGATCCTCTTTTTACCCCGGAGAAGGTAAAGGAAAAATTTGGAGTAAGACCCGAACAAATTCCTGATTATCTTGCATTAGTGGGAGATCAGATAGATAACATTCCCGGAATAAAGGGAATAGGACCAGAAGGAGCAAAAAAGCTCCTTGAGAAATTCAATTCAGTTGAGCAAATTTTTGAAAGATTAGGAGAAGTAGATTTAAAATGGCGAAGGTTACTTTTTGGAGAGAGACAGAATGCTCTTTTATACAAAGAATTAGCAAAACTCAAAATAGTAGATATTGAAATTGATATTGAATCTTTGAAACCAAGAACACCAAAAATAGAAACATTAATTGAAATTTTCAAGGAACTTGAATTCTCATCTTACTTGAAAGAGTTAGCGCAGGAGTTCCCAGCTTTATTTGATAAGTTTGACAAGAGCAAATATTTTCTTGTTGATTCAGAACAAAAGTTCAAAGAACTTATTGATAAGATAGAAAAAGAAAAATTTTTCGCTTTTGATACCGAAACCTCTTCTCTGGACATTGAAGAGGCAAAAATTTTAGGAATATCTTTTGCATTCAAGGATTCAACATCATATTATATTGACCTCACAGAGAACACAGAAAAAATTCTTGAGGCTCTGAAAAAATACCTTGAAGATGAAAACTACAAAAAAGTCGGGCAGAACATAAAGTTTGACATAAGAATACTAAAAAAATACGGAATAGAGGTGAAAGGTATAGATGGTGATTCAATGATAGCAGCTTGGATGCTCAATCCTGACAGAACAAAAATAGGTCTTGATGAACTATCTTTGATATATCTTGGACACAAAACAACTTCTTACAAAGAACTTACAGCAGATGGAAAAATTCGCTTTCAAAATGTAAGCAAAGAAAAGGCGAAAGACTATTGCTGTGAAGACTCTCTGGTTGCCCTTACTCTTCATGAGAAACTTTTTGAGCTGATGAGGGAGAAAGAATTGTTAGAACCGTACAAAAATATTGAACTGAAAATAATTCCCATTCTCGCAGATATGGAAAGCGCAGGAGTAAAAGTAGATAGAGAGTTTTTCGCAAAGTTCGGAGAAGAAGTAAAAAGTCAGATAGATCAAATATCAAAAAGAATTTATGAAATAGCCGGAACAAGATTTAATATAGATTCAACTCAGCAGTTGGGTTATATTCTTTTTGAAAAGCTCAAAATAGAACTTGAAGAAATAAAGAGGACGAAAAAAACAAAAGCATACTCAACAGATAATGAAGTCTTGCAAGAAATAGCCTCAGCAGGATATGAAATAGGAGAATTGCTCTTAAAATACAGAGCATTAAAAAAATTGTTATCAACATACATATTACCAATACCTCAACTTGTAAGCAGAAAAACTGGCAGAATTCATACATCATTCAACCAGACAAAAACGGCTACTGGCAGACTTTCCTCATCTGACCCTAATTTACAAAATATACCAGCAAAAGGAGAAGAGGGAAGCAAAATAAGAGAAGGTTTTATTGCAGATGAGGGAAATGTTTTTGTATCAGCAGACTACTCGCAAATTGAGCTGAGGGTTCTTGCTCACATCACACAAGACCCAGAACTCATAAGAGCATTCAAAGAAGGGGAAGATATACACTCTGAGGTTGCGTCTTTTCTATTTCAGGTTCCAAAATCAGAAGTCACAAAAGATATGAGAAGGATTGCAAAAATTGTAAATTTCGGAATAATTTACGGAATAAGCGCTCACGGACTTAAAACTCAGGCAAAACTCCCATCAAGACACGACGCCCAAAAACTCATAGATTCTTACCTCCAAAGGTTCAAAGTAGTAAAAGAGTGGAGAGAAAATATAATAAAAGAAACAGAAAAAAAAGGTTTCGTAAGAACGATTTTCGGAAGATTAAGATATATTCCTGAACTCAAATCAGAAGACAAAAATATAAGAGCAGAAGGAGAAAGAAGGGCTATAAACACTCCAATACAAGGCTCAGCAGCTGATATAATGAAGATAGCTATGATATCAGTATGGAATAGACTGAAAAAAGAGGTTCCAGAAGCAAAAATTATAATACAAGTTCATGATGAGCTCATAGTTGAATGTCCAGAAGAAAAATCTGATAAGGTAAAAGAAATACTTGAAGAAGAAATGAGACTTGAAGAAAAACTGAAATTTTCTGTTCCTCTGAAAGTGAGTGTCAAGATAGGCAAAAAATGGTCAGAACTTGATTAGGGAAAAAATTAAGAAAAACAAAAATCTCAGGAAAATTATTAAAGATTTTTTATGGCTGAATTCCTTCAAGGAGAGCTAATAGAAAGAGTTGATTTCTCAGAAGACCTTGGAATGTTCAAATTCCGTATAATAGATGGTGAGATTCCTCCTTTCATACCGGGGCAATATGCAACTTTGGGACTTGAAGGAGACGATGGTAAAATAATATGGAGACCGTATTCAATAGTCTCATCTCCATACGAAAAATTTTTAGAGTTTTATATTGAGCTCGTTCCTCACGGCAAACTTACTCCAAGAATATGGAAAATGAAAGTTGGAGATAAGATTTGGATAAGACCAAGAATAGTTGGCAAGTTCACATTGAACAAAGAAACGAAAAAACATCTTATGGTATGCACTGTGACGGGATTAGCTCCTTTTTTGAGTATGGTAAGGACGCAAAAATATGAACTTGAAATGGGTAAATTAGATTCTCCTCACAAATTCCTCATTTTACATGGAGCTTCAAAATCTTGGGAACTTGGAATATATAAAGATGAACTTACAGAGCTTTCAAAAAAAGTAGATTGGCTGATTTATGTTCCAACTGTTTCAAGACCTTGGGAAGATCCCAACTGGAAGGGAGAGACAGGAAGAGTAGATGAACTCGTGAGGAAATATGCAGATAATTATAATTTTACTTATGAAGACACAACAGGATATGCTTGCGGGAATCCAGATATGATAAAGCATGTGAAAGAAATACTGAAAAGAGCAAAATTTCCTGAAAACCGAATAAAAGAAGAAAAGTATTATTGATGTCATAATGTTGTAATGAAAGTTCTCGTAACAGGAGGAGCAGGCTTTATAGGTTCTAATTTAGTTCATTATCTTGTTAAAAATTATCCTTCCTGGAAAGTAATAGTTTTAGATGCACTAACTTACGCTGGGAATCCTGAAAATCTCCTACCAGTAAAAGATAAAATAGAATTCATAAAAGGAGATATATGTGATGAGCAGGTAGTAGATGATATAATGAAAAGAGGGATAGATATTGTATTTCATCTTGCAGCAGAATCTCATGTAGATAGATCAATTTATGAGCCTCCAAAATTTTTGAGAACAAATGTTTTCGGAACTTATAACTTGCTTGAAATCGCAAGGAAACGAGGAGTTGGAGTGTTCGTTCATGTATCAACAGACGAAGTATATGGTTCAATAAAGAAAGGGTTTTTTACAGAAAAATCTCCGATGAACCCCTCATCACCTTATTCTGCATCAAAAGCAGGTGGAGACCTTATAGCGCAAGCCTATTGGAGAATGTTCGGAGTACCAGTTATAATTGTAAGACCGTCAAATAACTATGGTCCATACCAGTATCCTGAAAAATTTATTCCTCTTTGCATAACGAATGCTCTTGAAGATAAACCGATACCAATTTACGGTAAGGGTTTGAATGTAAGGGATTGGCTGTATGTAGAAGATTGTGCGGAAGGATTAGTTTTGTGTGCTCTCAGAGGTAAAAAAGGGGAAATCTACAACATGGGAGCAGGTCAAGAGAAAAGGAATATAGATGTAGCAAAAACAATTTTGAAAAAACTTGGAAAACCTCTCAAACTCATCACCTTCGTAAAAGATAGACCAGCCCATGATTTCAGGTACGCGATGAAGTCAGAAAAAATAAAAAAAGAGGTAAAATTTAAACCTAAAACAAAATTTGAAGAAGGGATAGAAAAAACAATAAAGTGGTATATTGAAAACCAAAATATATGGAGAAAAATAAAGAACTCTCCGGAATTTGAGGAACACAAAAGAAGAATCTATGGAGACCTATTTTAGTTTGTATTTGTGATTTCGGTTATTACGCAGGATACTCCATAAAAAGAGTAAGATAAAAATATGAAACACAAAGGCTAACAGAGAAACAGAACAACCTACCGGTTTTGAACCAAAACCTGTACTATCTTGAAATTCTGAAAAGATTTTATCTGCAATACCTCCTTTTTCAGTATCAGCAAATCGCGGAGCAGGTGCTGTCGTCTTCCTTATAAAAGAGAAAATACAAAACTGGGTCGATGGGTAATTCGTATCAATATATGTAAGAACAACATCAGTAAATCCATCTTGATTTACATCTGAAACTTCTATATCTGGCAATCCAATCGGTCCAAAGTTGAAAGGTAAGCCCGAATGATAAGATGAGGTTTCTCTTGCGTAACCATTAGAGCCAGAAATAGTTGATGGGTCTCCAAAGCTGAGATCAAAAAATTCTGCTCCACCATAAGAACCGAAAGCGGTCCAAATTATATCAGGAACACCATCTGAATTCATATCTTCAACTTCAAGGGAAATATTGTTCAAAGGTGATATTATTTGAGCATTCGCAGTTGATTGAAGAGCAAACGATAAATTCGCAGGTGTTGAATTATTCTTATAAAGATAAAGTATTTGGTCTTTTGATATAACTACTATGTCATCTTTCCCGTCGCCGTCAAAATCAGCTGTATCTAATGAGGCAGGAGTTATAGAGTTCGGCAGAGTAAATGTTACGGCAGAAGCAAAACCAGAAGAAGTTCCGAGCTTAACAAAGAAATAAAGGAAATCAAGATTTACACCTACTATATCTAATTTCCCATCTTTATCTAAATCAACAAATTTAGCCCTTCTTACCCAACCTTCAATTTCAGGAAATGTTATAGTACCAGAGAATGTTCCATTACCATTACCGTATGCGAAAAAGCTAAGACCGGAGCAACCAACAAGAATATCTTTTTTACCATCTTGATTTACATCAGCTGATTGAATATCATAAGGGAAGCAGTAATCTGAGCCTAAATTGATTTGCGATGAAGCAGAAAAACTGAAACTTGAACCAGAATTTTTGTAAAAGTAGATATAGGTTTCTATTCCTGAGGCACCAAAAAAGACACCAGAAAGAACAACATCCTTTTTCCCATCTCCATCAAAATCATCAATTGCGAATCCAGATTCTATACTATGACCCGGAATAGCAGAATAAGAGGCGCTGAACTGAAATGTTCCCGAAAGTGTTCCTGAGTTTCCGTAAAACACAAAGAAAGACTGCTTTGGCATAGATGTAATTACAATATCTCGTATCCCATCGCCATTAACATCAGCAACCTTAAATCTATCATCATTTATAAACTTAAATGTAGTTCCATCGTTAGGGAAGCAGGTTGATATAGGAGTAAAGTAATCAGCTGAGTGATATTGCCGAGCTACATATATTTGAACCTGCGCAGTAGCATAGTTAGAATTACCACAGCTATTTACAACTTGAACTCTTGCTGTAACTTGCTTTGAATAAGAAGAATAATATGTATATTGAGTTGTGTTAGATGGAGTTGTTTTATCTATAATACCGTCTCCGTCAAAATCCCATCTATATTCAGAAATTGGGAAGAGAGATGTAGCAGTAGCTTGTAAAGTTACGGTCAAAGGAGCATAACCTGATGTTGGGTTTGCGTAAAGAGAGACTTGCGGTATATCACATTCTGGTTGAGCCAAAATAACTATTCTTAAAGTTTTCGTATCTGTATCTCCATCTGAATCGTAAATCGTGATGCTTGCTGCATATTCTCCTGCTGATGAATATCTGTGGGTTATAGATGGTGATGTTGTTTCCTCTTTGTATCCATCTCCAAAAACCCAGACATATTTTGAAACTTCAAAATCATCTTCTGCGATTACAGATAAAGTGACATCAAAAGGAGCTACGCCAGATGTAGCTGATGCCGAAAAGCTCAAAATACGAGGTGGTGAATTCAGAACCTGAATCGCTATGGGTTGCGATACTATTTCAGAACCTATATCTGTTATAACCGAAACTTTTGGATAAAATGTTCCAGCAAATCTTGGGTTATAAAAGTGGGTGACTGAGTTTTGAGTTGTTTCCGTTCCTGATAAATCACCAAATCTCCATCTATATTTCAAAGGTGTAGAGGATGTTGAGACTTCAAACTTTACAACTTCTTTTCTTTTCACTTGTGTTTTATCGGCAGAAAAAGATATTATTTTGAATTCAGGGAAAACCTTTATATTTACCGAGTCGCTTGCTTCTATTCCGTCCTCACTTTTCACTTTTGCAGTAATTTTGAAATCTCCTTGCTCTTTGAGTTCAACCACAACATAATTTGAGTATGTTTTTATATCTTCTTTGCCGTCTCCGTTTGTATCAAGAGATATAAAACCTGCGAAATCTTTTGCGTCTATTCTCAGTCCCACCTTCAAAGGAGCGTGTCCGCTTACCTTATCAGGATATATTTTCACATAAGGTGTTATTGGATTATTTTTGACCTTTATATTTATTTTCTTTTGAACACAGTTCCAGTCCCCATCACACACGCTAAAATTAACATAAGATAGTGTATCTTGATTTACTCTACCTGTGTATAAAATCGGAGAAAGAGAGTAAATATTGGAAAGAGAAAAGGAATAATTATTCTTATAATCACTAATCCAAGCTGAAAATCTCAATTCTTCTGGTGATGAATCCGGGTCAGAGACTTTTATCTCGAACGGCACATAAGTCTTTTCATCAAATTCATAATCAACCCCTTCTTTGAGCTCCTCACCTTTTGCGAATATAGATATAGAAGGTTTCTCTGTTATAACCTGAACAAATTTACATCGTGAGTCGGATGAAAAATCATCAGAAACATAAACACATATATATGAGCTTCTTTTGAGTGTAAAATCTATGCTATCACCTTGACCTATATCTTTGGAGTAGGAAAAATAAGAACCCTCTTTCCACAGAACTTTTGGATTTTTTCCTCCTGTATATGAAACGGAAAGTTTAGCTTTTTCATTTTTCTTCAGAGAATCTGGTACCGAAAAGTTAGTAATACGGATAGGAATTTGCAGAACTATTTCTCCTAAATCTAACTCTCCGGAGCTAAGATCAGACGGCAAAGACACAACTTTTGGAGAGCTTAATCCATAAGCTGATATAGTAATTTCTTTTTCCGCCTTAAAATTTACCTGCCAAGACACTGAGAAAGTTCCATCTTGGGAAGAGGAAATGCATTTTCCTTGGGCAGAAGTCCATAAACATACCAACTCGTCAGGTATAGGTTTTTTAGCTTCATCTACTAATTTTCCTTTTATTTTTAATGTTTTTATTGGTAAGACGACTTTTCCGATATAAAGATAGGGCTTTTTCACTTCTTTTGACCAACCATAAAGTTCGTAATGAGATGAAGATGATTCAACAGGAGAAGGAATATCTAATAGGTTAAAGCCCAAAGATGTTTTCAGGTCCAGCGCCTGACCGTTTACAAGTATCTTTGACCTTGTTTCACCTCCGACCCTTATTCCGGGAGCTGGGACATAAGCTATTATGCGTGAAGATGTTTCTACATATTGAACTTTTTCGTTGCTTTTTGGAGTGCAGACATACTTTGAAATCTCCTGCGAAAAAGAGCAGTCCATAGGATTTTCAGAGTTTGAACATACATAGTAATTTTTATCTTGAATGAAAGAACATCTCACAGCCCACAATCTTTCGCCAAAATATGAAGAACCTCCCTTTACTATTTCATCCATTTTGAAAACAAAATCAACAAAAGAACTCAACATTTTAAAGAAGGTTGTAATATCATCTGCATAAACATCTAATGTGGTAGTTCCCGATGTAGATGTCTGCTTTGGCTGAACTCGTGGCAAGCTAAAAACTTGATAAGATAATTGAGCTTTTGGGGCAGCAGATGGTTGAGGTCCCATAGGAAACGGGAAAAATGGAGCAAATAAATCTTTACACTGAATAGGCACAACATTTTGAGCTCTTAAAAATGCATTGAAATCTTTATGGAATCTATCTATATAAGGTTGAATGGTTTCCCAAGCCTTTGCTGATTTCCATTCCCTATGCTCTCCCCAGGCTTGAATAGCCTGAGCTCCGAACATACCAGCCGTCTGAGCAAGGAAAGCTAAGCTACCAAAAGTTTTTTCTGCAACTCCTTTCAAAAGCCCTCCTATTGCTGAGCCTGCCGATCCTAAACATTCAAGAGTTTCCTTACTAATGAGGAGATCAGTAGTTTTATATATGATGTTTTGAATAATATTTTCCGGGTTTGTAAATTGCGCGGCTAATGCCTCGGCAGGATCTTCTCCTTTCGCAATAGCAGCTGCGGCATTAGACATAAAATCCTTAAAAGCTCCTAAACCAACAAATTCATTTATGGCTGCTATGGCTGCCCTTCCACAATTAGAAAAAACACCGCTCTCAACAGCCTTGCTTATGGGACCCCAAAGCACACCGTATATATCATCAACTATAAGAGATACGAGCTGTGCTTTTGCTTCCTTACCTATTTCATCCCATCTCTCATAGAATATTTGGTCTGATGAAGCTCTGCCTATGGGTTCAAGTCCTTTTTGCACAGCCTTTATATATCCTAGAGCATTCTTAAAATCTTCTTTGATATTTCCACTACCAAAATCAAGCGCTGCTGATGCCTTACTCAAGGCATTCCTATGAATGGTATATGTATTCCCGTCTATTAACCCGTTCAAATAAAGGTTAAAAAGAGCATCTTTCATAGCCTCAATATCACGTGAAAGAATACTTCTGTAATTATTTATTATATCGTTGCAGTTCACACCACCTCCACTAGGATCTCCGTCTGGCGGAATTTTATCTGGAATACCGTTGAGGTAATCATCATAAGGACCAAACATTTTTCCTTTTGATGGATTATCATGAACGGGATCGCTCTTTTTTACATCTACGCCGGCAATTCCATTATTATCTGTGGATGACCCCCAATCGCCACCGCCATAAGTATTTCCTTGTGAAGATATGCGAAGACCAGAGACAGGGTTTCCATCACTATCAACAAATTGTGCAACCACAGATGCGTGAGACGAAACAGGGTAATCAACATTCCAAGATGAAAAATGTTCAACTTTTGCATAGACATAAAGCTTTTTGGTTTCTTTTCCTAAAACTATTTTTGCAAGCTCTGTAGGCTTTATTGCGTTCCCGTTTTCATCTTGTAAAATTCCAAGCTCCTCTCCTTGAATCCATACACCTTTTATTTCATCGTAGTACCACATCGGAACTTCAACTAAATCTGTGGTTTCATTAACATAGTCATAAAGTGTGTGATATACATCTTCTGGGATTTTCATTCTCAAAGTCGGTTTTTTGACTTCTGCTTGTTTTCCCTTCAACCTTGCTATTTTTGGTGCGAAAGTTGATATAATCTCACCTTTTTCATCTTGGAGCTGAATAGATAAGAATCCAGCAGATGATAATGTTATAAAACCTTTTTCTGAATCGGGTTTATATGCCAAAAACGAACCCAGCATAAGTTCAGGTTGAGAAGCAGGATTGACAAATGCTACACTTCCGGAAATTTCTTTATAGTCTGAAACGAGCTCCGGTGGTATTGATACCTCTGCTATGACTTCTCCACCTTCTTGTTTTGCGAAAATTCTTGAGTTCTTTGCGTCTTTATCTGCAAGAAGAATTGGAGCTCTACCTGGAACTGAAACCAAGGAAAACTGTGCACCATCTTTTAAGCTTGAATCTTTTTGCATAGCAGCTTTTGAAAGCTTTATATCTCGGAAGCCAGGACCATCCAAATGTAATGAGTTTTTAGCAAATCCTTCTTTTGTAACATCAACCTGAATTCTACCTGTAATTATCCTACCTGTTATCATTCGTCCGGTTAGCATTTCTGATTGGGTTTGAGATAGCCTTGCTGTTATCAATTTAGAATCTATGAAGAAAAATCCGCTTTTGTTAGTCACGGTAGAGAATGTTTCATCTGGGGAGAAAATATTATCGCCGTTGAAATCAATCTTAACTGAAACAATAGCAGATTCAACAGGATTTCCCTCATCATCTTTTACAACGCCTGCGAAATTGAGGTCTTGGATTTGAAGTTGTTCGGTTTCCGGTTCTTCCTTTTTGCCACAACCGCATCCTTTTGTACAAGAAGAATATAGAACAAAGAATAACCCCAAAGAAAGATAAAACCAAAGATATTTTTTGATTATCATTTGTTTTGAACCTCCCTTTTTGCTTTTCTGCAGAGATAGAATCCCCAGTCTAACCTGTGTATTAGACTAAAAAGATTTCTACCTCCGCAGATTTTCTTTTCCTGTTCAAACTTATTTTTTTTGCGTTGTCAAAAAATTTTTTCAAGAAATTTTCTTTACAAATTACCAGATTTTTGCTATTACTTCGCCGCCGACATTCATCTTTTTTGCTTTTACACTGCTCAAAATTCCTTTTGGTGTTGAGAGCAAGAGAATTCCCGTTCCACCAAATACTGGCTGAATATCTTTTGCTTTGATATAAACCCTTCTACCCGGTTTTGAGATTCTCTGAATTCCTCTTATTACTGAAACTTTAACACGTGGTTCGGGATAAAAATATTTGAGAATTATTTTTAGCTTCCCACTTTTGTTGTCTGGTATTATTTCGTAATCTTTAATAAAACCTTCTTCTTTAAGCACTGCGGCAATTTGTATTTTCATTCTTGAGGCAGGTAGTACTACCTCGTCTTTCCTTACAGCAATTGCATTCCTTATTCTTGTAAGCATATCTGCAATAGGATCTGTCATTCCCATATTAATTTTCCCCCCTTTAATAAGTATTACCAAGAAGCTTTTCTCACTCCGGGGAGGTCTCCCCGCAAAGCTAATTCCCTAAAACATCTCCTACATAGTTTAAAAAATCTTATAAAACCTCTTGGGTGTCCACATCTGAGGCACCTATTTCTCTTCCTTACTTTGAATTTTGGAACTTTATATATCTGTTGTCTGTCAGCAGCGGTTGCCATATTTTTTCAAAATAAAGAGATTAAATTTCAATTTCTATTTTTTCAGATTTTTTCCCGTTCTACAAAAACTATACAAAAAAATCTAAATTCCAATTATATGGAAAAATTAAATTTGGTAAGGGAAGCAGAAGGAATCTTCCAAATTATCATAGATAAAATAAAGAAAATAAGCGAGAAAATTGATGAGGATATTTTCTCACCAGATATAAATGAAAATTTCAAGGAGATTTCAAACTATATCCCAAAGCTTCAAACACTTATTTCTGAGATACTTTCAGGACTTGATCGTGGAGAATTGAAACCTGCTGAGGTAGAAAAGCTCATAACTTTGTCTGGTATAGTAAGTGATGCATTTGAAAAGTTAGAGAATAAGCTCCGAATATTTGCTGATGCTGATGCAAAAAGAATAGAATTCCTCACAAGGATATATAATCAAATAAAATCTGCTATGTCTTACTCATCAAAAGGGAAAAGCATAAAAAAGAAGACATAAAGGGGAAAAAAGAAAAGAAAAAATAAATTTCAAAAAGTGAAAAATTTGCGGAAAAATAAAATTTTCTTTGAAAATATGAGGAGGAATATAATTGTTCAGAAGTTCGGTGGAACATCTGTGGCAAATATTGAAAGGATGCGCAGGGCTTGCTACCACATTGAAAGAGAATACAGGAAGGGAAATATGGTCGTTGTCGTAGTCTCAGCTATGGCAGGAGAAACAGATAGACTTATTAATCTGGCTAAATCTATATGTGAGTTCCCCCCGGAAGATGAGCTTGATGTACTTCTATCAACGGGTGAAACCACATCAGTTGCTCTCCTATCAATGATATTGAGAAATATCGGAATAAAAGCAAAATCTTATCTTGGATTTCAGGTAAGAATAATAACAGATGATAATTTCTCAAACGCAAGAATAATAGAGATTGAAACCGATAAACTTTTGCGGGATTTATCAAGAGGAATCGTGCCAGTTGTGGCAGGATTTCAAGGTGTAACTCGGGATGGCAGAATAACAACTTTGGGCAGAGGAGGATCAGATACAACCGCTGTCGCTCTTGCTGCATCTCTCAAGGCAAAAGTTTGTGAAATATACACAGATGTTCCCGGCGTTTTTACTACCGATCCCAATATAGAGCCAAGGGCAAAAAAAATTGATTTTGTATCATATGAGGAGATGATGGAACTCGCTTCCTTGGGTGCAAAGGTTCTACAAATAAGAAGTGTTGAAATAGGAGCAAGATTTAATGTCCCAATTCATGTGAGAAGTACATTTTCAGATGAACCCGGAACAATAGTGGCAGAAAGCAGAAAATACTTAAAAAAAATTCTCTCTTATTGAGTTTTTCTTTATTTTTTCTGCAAGTTTAAAATTAAAAAAAGGAGGTATTGATTTATGTCAAATCAAGAAGCAACAATTTTAGGGGAACTTTTACCTTATGAGGAAAAAATAGGTGAAGCTGGAGATTTTACTTTTGTTGATGTAAAAGAATATATTGAAGCTCACAAGAAAACATTAGATAATTATGAAAAGTTCTGGGAAGAAATTGCTTTGGAGTTAGATTGGTTCAAAAAACCTCAAAAAGTTTTAGAAAGCGGAGAAAAACCATATATTTATAAGTGGTTTTCTGGGGGTTTGATCAATATATCATATCTTGCTTTGGATAAACATGTAAAGAGTATCAGGAAAAATAAAATTGCTTACATATGGGAAGGAGAACCAGTTGATAAAGATGGGAATCCAAAAGAGATAAGAAAATTAACATACTATGATCTTTGGAGAGAAGTAAATAGAGCTGCCTATATTCTAAAAAGTAAATTCGGTCTGAAAAAAGGAGATAAGATAGGAATATACTTGCCTATGATCCCAGAGCTTCCTATATTTATGTTGGCTGCTGCTCGGATAGGAGTAATTTTTACCGTTGTTTTTGCAGGATTTACCGCTGAAAACCTTGCTACAAGACTTAACGATATAAAAGCTACATTACTCATAACTGCTGATGGATTTTACAGAAGAGGAAAAATAATCAGGCTAAAAGATATTGCTGATAAGGCTCTTACTCTATCTCCATCTGTGAAAAATGTAATAGTTGTAAGAAGACTTGGACTTGAAGACTTGAACATGGTTCAAGGTAGGGATTATTTTTTTGATGAACTTTCAAAGAATGTGAATCCTGGTGTATATGTTGAACCGGAAAAACTTGAAAGTAATGAAACTCTGTATGTTCTCTATACATCTGGAACGACAGGAAAACCGAAAGGGATAATGCACGATCACGGTGGATATTCTGTTCTCCTTCACGCTACGATGAAATGGGTTTTTGATATAAAAGATGAAGATATACATTTTTGTACGGCTGATATAGGTTGGGTTACAGGACATAGCTACATAGTTTTTGGGCCGTTAATTGAAGGAGCAACTTCTATTATGTATGAAGGTGCACCAGATTATCCTCATCCTGATAGAATATGGTCAATAGTTGAAAGATATGGAGCTACAATCCTTTACACATCTCCTACGCTCGTGAGAATGCTTATGAAATTTGGGGAAGAATGGGTGAAAAAACATGACCGATCTACTTTGAGAATTATACATTCTGTTGGAGAACCTATAAATCCGGCTGCGTGGAGATGGCTTTATGAGATTGTCGGAGAGAGGAGATGTCCTGTTGGTTCGACTTGGTGGATGACAGAAACGGGAGGAATAATGATAAGTCATACGCCGGGATTTAAGTTGGTTCATTTGAAACCCGGAACTAATGCTTTGCCTTTGCCCGGTATAGATGTTGATGTGGTGGATGAGAAAGGAAATTCTATGGAACCTGGTAAAAAAGGATTTTTAGTTATAAGAAAACCTTGGCCTGGGATGCCATCTTGGCCCGATGGTATATGGGAAGATTATCAAAGGTATGTTCAGGTTTATTGGGATAAGATCAAAGGGCTATTTTTTACGGGAGACTGGGCTATTCGTGATCAAGATGGATATATATGGGTCCTGGGTAGGGCAGATGAGGTTTTAAAAGTTGCAGGGCACAGAATAGGAACTTATGAACTTGAATCAACTTTGGTATCTCATAAAGCAGTTGCAGAGTCAGCAGTCGTTGGGTATCCAGATGAGATAAAAGGTGAGGTTCCTGTTGCTTTTGTTAGTTTGAAAGCTGGATTTTCTCCTTCTGCGGAACTTGAGGAGGAGTTAAAAGGCTGGATAAGGCGGGAGTTTGGACCAATAGCTGTTCCATCTCAGATTTTCTTTGTTTCTCGTTTGCCGAAGACAAGGAGCGGTAAGATAATGAGAAGGCTTTTGCGAGCGGTATTAGAAAACAAACCCTTGGGGGACATAACTACATTAGAAGATGAAGCCGCTGTGGAGGAGATAAAAGAAGCTTATGAGCATATTTCAAAAGAAATAAAGCGCACCTGAAAATTTATTTTATGGCAATGCCTTGTCGCAATCATCTAAAATTATAATTTCTTCCCTAAATTCAAAAATTTTGCAAAATTCCGTTTTAAGCTAAATTCAATTATTACAATTTGTTTAATTTATATGTTCATAACTACAAGCTTTAAACTCGTTGTAAGTAAAGATGAGAAAGAACAAATTCTCAAACTTATGAGGAATTTCTCTTCTGCTGTAAGATTCTCTTACAAAAGACTCCTTGAGGGTTTCACCACTTTGCAAACTTACACAATAACAAGACAGAAATTCCCAGAACTCAATTCTCATTATGTGAATTGCGCAGTTGAGAAAGCAAGAGAAATTTTTCAAAGTTGCAAAGCAAGAGGACAGAATCCAAAAAAGCTCATATTTGGTGGTAGAACCTTATTTGAAAAGCTCAAAAAGAATCATCTTCAAGGAAAAAGATTAAAGGAACTAAAAAGAAAATGGAAAGAAAAGAGGCAGGGAACTCTGATAAGCATAGGCGCAAAGCACATAACTCACAAAGGTAACCTTAATTTAAGATTTATCCCTGCTGAAAAAGGTAAAAACAATCTTCTGTTAAGAATAGCTTTGAAGAACAGGAAATTTATATTAGCAAAGGTAAAGAGAGATTTGAGCGGAAAATCAGATAAATGGGCTTTATTCTTGGCAAAAATCTTATCTGGGGAGCAATTCCCTTACACCGTTGAGCTAAAATTAAAAGATAGTCAAATCTATGGATTTGTCAGGTTCTCATTAGATGTTCCTCCACAAACAATTACAAAATCAAAAGGAGTTATAGGGATAGATGTGAATGCAAGACCTTTTCATCTTGCTCTTGCAGAGGTTTCTCCCGATGGAAATTTACAAAGCTATAAATCAATTTATCTTTCCCATCTTTTGAAATGCAAAAGCAGAAACAGAAAAGAGTATGAGGAGTGGTTGATAGCTCATGAGGTTATAAAATTTACGAAAGAGAAGGGAAAAGCTATTGCAATTGAGGATATAAAAAAGCTTCCAAAAGGCAAAAGGGGTGATGGAAAAGCAAAGATCAGAAAAATCCTTCAATTTTTCTCTTATAGGAGGATACTGAAAAAGATAGAGAGCTTGGCAAATCAGGAGGGTATAGAAATAGTAAAGGTAAATCCAGCATTTACATCTTTAATAGGTATGATGAAATATTGTCCTCAGTATTTTATAGATAAAGATGTGGCAGGAGCGTATGTTATAGGTAGGAAAGCGTTAGGGTTTAAGGAAGAAATACCAGAGAACTACAAAAAGCTTCTAAAAAGCCAGATTTATATTCAATATGCGTTATGGAGATTAGGGAAAATGGAGGAGGAATTGAAAAATAAGTTAAATCAAGAGAAAAACAAGTACAAGACGAATGGAATAAAGAGAGATTTGAGAAGGTTAAAGAAGGAGAAGAAATTTTTGGAGAAATTTTTGGTTGAAACCAATAGAAAAGAAAGCTCTCAGAGTGAGCCAGAGACCCAAAAGCAGGGGAACCTGAGGAAGGAACCTGTGAGGGGTCCGGAAAGCGGGCAAAAACTCTGGCGAGTTCTGAGGGTAGCCTTCGCTATACCTCTCCTTGGGAGGTTCTGTGTAAGGGACTTCTCTCCTTTGCGCCCTGTGATGGTGCAAGGGAAGTGGGAGGGGGTAGCGAGCAGGTTAGGTCCTGATGGCTTTGCAGGGCCGCCCTGAAATGTTTGCGACAAAGCTTTATGGCAAACTAAAATTTGGTAATTTCCTATTAATTAACAATTCAGATTTTTTTTCAAAATTTATTCATTTGTTTTAAAATCAGTTCTATGAGACAGGTTCAAGTAGATATAGAAAAGGAGCTCAGGTCTTCTTACCTCAGCTATTCAATGAGCGTTATAATAGGCAGAGCAATTCCAGATATTCAAGATGGACTAAAACCAGTTCAAAGAAGAATAATATGGACGATGTGGGAAGAAGGTATAACCTCAAAATCGCAATTTAAAAAGAGCGCAAAAATAGTCGGAAGCTGTATAGGGAAATACCATCCTCACGGAGATAAGCCAGTTTATGATGCACTTGTGAGAATGGCTCAAGACTTCGTTATGAGGTATCCACTGGTAGACGGTCAAGGGAATTTCGGCTCAATAGATGGAGATGAACCGGCTGCGATGAGATATACGGAAGCTCGCCTTACGCCACTTGCAGAGGAGCTACTGAAAGATATTCACGAAAATACAGTGGAATTTGTTCCAAACTATGATGAATCTTTGACTGAGCCAAAATTTTTGCCAGCAAGATTCCCGAACATTCTTGTTAATGGAACATCAGGTATAGCAGTTGGTATGAGCACTTCTATTCCACCTCATAACCTCAAAGAAGTTTGCGACGCAATTTTGTATCTTATTGATAAACCTTCAGCTACCTTGGATGAAATTTTGAAAATAATAAAGGGTCCCGATTTTCCGACAGGGGGAATAGTTGTTGGAGACCTCAAAGAGGTATATAAAGAGGGCAGAGGACAAATATCAATTTATGCAAGATATAAAGTTGAGAAAGGGCAAAAATCAAAATCAATAATTTTTTATGAAATTCCTTACCAACAAAACAAGGCAAAAATAGTGGAGAAAATTGCAAAGCTTGCAAGTGAAAAAATAATAGATGGAATAATAAGAGTTGCAGATGAATCAGACAGATCAGGTATAAGAATAGTAATTGATGTCAAACCAGAGTATGAAATTGAACCAATAATTGCTCAACTTTACGAAAAAGCTGGTCTCAAAGACTCTTTTCTCGTTAATATGCTTGTAATTCAAGGGATCCAACCAATTCAGGCAAACCTTATGTATCTTCTTTCAAGCTTTATTGAAATGAGGAAAGAAGTTGTTCTCAAAAGAACAAAGTTCAGACTTGAAAAAGCTCAAAATCAGCTTCATATCCTTGAGGGTTATCTCAAAGCCATAAGTATTCTTGATGATATAATAAAGACGATAAGGGAGAGCGAGAGCGAAAAAGTTGCAAAAGAAACTTTGACGAAGAAATTTAAGTTCTCCGACATACAAGCCCAAGCTATACTTGATATGAGGCTCGGAAGACTTACCAGGCTTGAAAGAGAAACCATAATGAAACAGTACGAAGAGACAAAGAATCTTGTTGAAAAGCTCAAACTAATTTTGAGCGATGAGAATGAGCTTAAAAAAGTAATAAAGGAAGAGATTGAGGAAATAAAACAAAAGTACGGTGATCCGCGAAGAACCGAAATAAGAACAGAACCTCCGATAAAAGAAGAGTTTATAAGTGAGGAGGTAAAAGTTGTAATTACTCACGACTTTTATGTTAATGTTTTTGCAAAAACAGAAAAAATAAGAAGGTTGCCCGTAAAGAGCTCATTTTTTGCATCAGAAGACCTTACAGTAGTCAGCAATCTTGGAAAAGTTTATAGGGCGAAAATATCAAAATTGAAAGGTTGGTCAGAAAGAGGAACGCCTGCAAAAGCTCTTGTTAGGCTCTCAAAAGATGAAGAAGTAATATATGTCGGTCCAGCTGATGAACAGAAGTTCCTCATACTTCTCACAAAGAAAGGTTTTGCTAAAAAGTTTAGACTCAAAGAGGTGTACGATATGACAGCAAGAGGTGATGTAGTTTTTGAACTATCAGAGGGGGATGAGCTCAGAGACGCTGTAGAATGCTCCGAAGGCGATAAAATTTTCTTCGTAACAGAAAAAGGAATGATTTTAGGGGTTGAAGAAAACGATATTACGGCAAGAGTATCAAAAGCAATAGAACTTGCACAAGATGATTCTGCTTTATGTGTCCTTGCGAAAGGAAAAGAAGATAATCTTATTGTTGTTGCAACAGAAGAGCTTATAAAAGCTGTGAGAGCTTCTGAGCTCAAAATTCAAAATAAAGGTGGTATGGGAATTATGCTCACACCAACTGAAAAGGCAGGTAAAGTAAAAGATGCAATATTCATAAATGAGGAAGATGAAGTTTGTATAACCTACGAGAAAGATGGAAAAATTGGAGTAAAATACATAAGAGGAGATAAAATTCCTGTTCTCTCTCGTCAAGCAATGGGAAAGAGCCTTGTAGAAGGAAAAATAATAGGACTCGGAAAGGTAATCTAACCGAAGAAAATTTAACAGTAAAAAAAATTAGTTTTGTAATTAAATTTAAATTAGTGTGTTAGGCTTTCCAAAATTATCTTTTATTCTGACTTTGGTATTTATTGCACTTGGAATAGCTGCGGGAGTATTCACAATACGAAAAATACTCAAAGTTGGGGAGTTTAGGGGATATACAATAAAGCTTGTTTCATCGTCAGCAGAAGGTTTAGGGGTTGGAAGTCCTGTTGTTTTGAGCGGCGTCCAGATAGGCAAAATTTCAAAAATTGACTTATCTGAGGACGGTAAAAATGCTATAATTACACTTCAAATAAAAGGTGGAGTAAAAATCAGAAAAGACGCAAAGTTTCAGCTCAAAATGAAAGGAGTTTTAGGAGATAGGTTCGTTTCCATAGAACAAGGAGAATCACAAGAAATTTTAAAAGACGGAGATGTGATAATTTTGGAAAAAAGCGAATCAGAAATATCTCAAATAGCCAGTGATATAGGTCAAGCTCTCTTTGAATTTTCGGAAACTATGAAATCTATAAGAAAGCTTGCAGAAAATCTCAACTCAATAGTATCTGATATCAACCAATCAAGGTCCATCCAAAAAACGGCAGAGAGTTTGAGTAAAATTTCAAGCGAAACCGAAGAGCTCATCAGAGATATAAAAAGATTGATAATGGAGATCAACGAAACTTTCAACAAAATACAACCGAAGGTTTTGGAAAGTGTAAATAAATCTTCGGACGATATAAAAGAGATAACAAAAAATGCGAGGGAAATCTCAGAAAGGCTCTTGAAATCCTCAGAAAATATCCAGAAACTCTTGGCTTCTTTGGAGAAAGAAGGGATTATTTCACTGATGGGGGAAGATAAAGAGAAAATAAAAAACATAATAGATGACATAAATTCTGTCTCACCAAAAATAAAAGATTTAGCTTCAAGAGCAGAGAAAGTAGTCCAAAAGACAGAAAATGTTTTAGGTGAAGCTGAAAAAAATATCTCTTTTTTAAAGCTTGAAATAGGCGGAAAGTTTGAGGGGGGTATAAGGAATGAAGAATTTTTAGCTTCACAGTCAATATTTGCAAAATTGAGAAGAGGGAATTTATTTTTTGAGTTCGGTCCGGTATCTCCTCCTGGGGAAAGTAGTATAAGATTCAATTCTGTTTTAGGGGTATCCTTCCCTGAGTTATTTTCCTCGTTAGGGGCTGGCTTTATAAGAAGTTTTCCAGCATTCTATTTAGAAGTAGAACCTCCATTTTCCTTAATCAGGGGAGAAATCATAGGGTATCAATTCCCAAATATAAGAACTATTCTGGGAGGTAGGATTAAACCATTTACTCTCTTTGTGGGAGCAGAGAATATCCTTTACAGCAACAAAAGATTTTTCTTTTTCGGACTTGAAATCAGAAAATAAAATGAAGCAGGAAGTAAAATAAATCAGTCAGAAAGTTTGTTCAAAAGAATTTCTCTGAATCTTAGATTCATAGTGTCATTTCATCCCACCATTTTGCGTACTTTTCAGCAGATTTTTTTATCTCAAAACCTATAATTTCGGGAACAGTATAGGGATGAATTTTTTCAACCTCTTGAACTATTGAATCAAAAAGCTTTTCTTTCGTTTTAATAACAAGAAGAACCTCCGGGTGGTCTTCTATTTTACCTTGCCAGCTATAAATAGACCTTGCAACTTTCAGAATATTGACGCAAGCTGCGAGTTTCTTTTCAACTAATGTCCTTGCAATCTTTGCTCCAACATCTTCATCTGGTGCAGTTATAAAAACTACAAAACGCATAATTTAAATTTTTTTCTTGAACAATCAAATTAAAATTTCTCAAAAAAATATGAAAACAGAAGCGGATAAATAGTTTTTATTGAATACACAAAAAATAAAGGAGGTGTAAAAGCATGGGAGAGAAAGGAAACATCAATAGGAATGGTGAGCCGATGATGAAAGTAGCTCTGATAACAGGTGGAAGTTTTGGAATAGGAGAGGCGCTTGCCAAAAAATTCGCAGAAAATGGTATAGAGGTTATTTTAATAGCAAGAACAGAAGAGAAACTCATCAAAGTAAAGGAGGAAATAGAGAAAAAAGGAGGAAAAGCTCACATATACCCGGCAGATCTTACAAAAGTTAATCTGAAAGAACTCTATGATCAAATATCTCAAAATTACAACCCAGATACACTTGTCAATAACGCAGGGTTTGGGTCAATAGGTCCCTTTTATAACCTTGACATAAAAAAAGAACTTGAAATGATAGACCTTAATGTAAGAGTTCTTGTAGAGCTTACACACTACTTTCTACAAGATAGAATAAAAAAGGGCGAGGGGGGAACACTTGTTAATATCTCATCTTTGGCTGGTTTTTTTCCAATCCCATATTTTGCAACTTACGCGGCAACAAAAGCTTTCGTTTTGAGTTTTTCGGAAGCAATAAGAAGAGAAGTTGAAGACAAAAACATAAGGGTAATAACAATTTGTCCCGGTGGGATTAAAACAGAGTTTCAAAAAAGAGCAGGAGTAAGAGAAGATATATACCAGTTCCAAAAGTATATGGATGTAAATGAGGCTGTTGAGCTTATGTGGAGAGCAATAAAATCAGGGAAGAGCCCATATGTTCCTGGATTTCAGAACTGGCTATACTCAATTTTGGTAAGATTCATACCTATAAATTTGCTTACAAAATTCGGAAAGAAGTTTATGGAGATGAGAATGAAATGAAAAAGGTAAAGTTGAAAGTAATTTCAATTGAAGATAATTTCAAGTGTGGCGGAGAGGGCGGGATTCGAACCCGCGAGGCGGGCTTTAAACCCGCCACAGCTTAGCAGGCTGTTGCCTTAGACCTCTCGGCCACCTCTCCGGTTTCAAAAAAATATTCTAATCATTTTTCTCTTGAAAATCGTTTTTTCTTGAAAATCAAAAATTAAAAACTAATAAAAAACGAATCTGAAATTAAAGATTCTCATAGCTTCACATAGAGATTGAGCCTTTTCTGAATTCAGTCTCTCCTATTTTCACATTAATACAGGCAGGTTTGTTTTCGCGGCGGCAGAATTCCAAAGCTCTCTCTAATGCAGGTATAATGTCTTGCGGTCTTTCAATATACTCACCGTATCCACCAAAAGCAGAAACCATAAGGTCGTATCTTGTGTATTCAAGCTGAGTAGCTATCGCTCTCCCATACATGGGAACCTGTGCTCTTTTTATCTGCGTCCATGCAGCATCGTTCCCGATGACACCTACAAATGGAATTTTCAACCTACAAGCGGTCTCATATTCAAAGCCATTAAACCCGAAAGCTCCGTCTCCGAAAATAACAAAAACATCATAATCGGGCTTTTCTAACTTTGCCCCAATAGCAAAAGGAGCACCAACCCCTAATGTCCCAAGAGGTCCAGGGTCGAGCCAGCCCCCAAGATGGGTTGGCTTTAAAAAGTAAGCAGCAGAACCGACTATATCTCCACCATCGCCCACAATTATCACCTTCTCTCCCAAAGATTCTATAAAATCTGCAACATCTTTACATAACCTCAAAGGATTTATTGGTACAGAATCTGATTTTGCCTCCTCATAAGTTTTACTTTTCCTTTCCTCCTCGTACCTTTTTATCTCTTCTATCCAATCTGAAAACTTTGAGCTTGACCAATCAACTTTTTGGGCAACTTTAACCAAAGCAGAGAGTGGATCGCAAACTTCTGAAATATTTCCTTCTCTATTTCTTTTGAGTTCCTGAGAGTCAAGACCGAGCCTCACAAGGAAAGCATTTTCATTAATTGATCTACCATAGTCAAGTCTGAAATCAAGGGGGACACCGGCGAGTATCACAAGGTCTGCTTGGGCGAGGGCTTGTTTTCTTGCAAATCTGAAAAGCAAAGGATGCTCTTTACCCAAAGAGCCACGGGCAAGTCCATTTACGAAAACCGGGGCTCCGATTTTATCAATAATTTCTCTTACAGAATTTTTATACTTTGACCATGCAATTTCAGAGCCAAGCAGTATAACCGGTCTTTTAGATTCTCTCAACTTTTCGTAAATTGCATCTGCTATTTTTTGAGAAGCATCTGGTCTTGAATAATAGATTTCAAGAGCTTCAAGGTCATCTGCTGGATTGAAAATGATATCCATCGGCACTTCAACATAAACTGGTCCTGGGAGACCGTCAAGCGCGGCAGAAAAAGCACGAGCCATGTATTCAGGAATAGATTTTGTATCCGGAACCTGAACAGCCCACTTTGTTATAGGTTTCAGAACAGATACATGATCCATTTCTTGCAGGGCTCCTTTCCCGTAAAAGAAAGTTGGAGCTTGTCCTCCTATAAGTATGAGAGGTGAATTAGCACGGAAAGCGTTTGCAATTCCCGTGACAGCATTCATAACACCTGGACCAGCTGTGACGGCTGCAACACCTATATAGCCTGTGACCCTTCCAGCTGCATCTGCTGCGAATACTGCGGCTTGCTCATGTCGGTAATCTACAACTCTTACTCCGTAATCGGCACATCCCTCATATATTTCCATTATATGTCCTCCGCACAGGGTATGAAGATGCTTTATCCCATATCTACTCAATATTTTCCCTATAAGTCTTCCTCCTGTTGTCATAACAAATTGATTTTAATCCTCCGAAATTTTTTTTATCATGAGAGTTGAAAAGTAATGAAATTCTTTTTTATTGAGTTCTTCCAGGGGAGATACAAACTCATTTTCTGTTCCGCAGAGCTCACCGAAGAAGGCGAGAAATTTTCCATTTTTTGATTTATTCTCTTCCAACTTCCTTTTTATCTCATCTATTACTCTTCCTGATTTGAACACAAAGATGGTGGAGGCTAATTTTAGTATTTCATCAAATTCAGGTCTGAGTTCAGCGGTCCTGCAACCTGATTTTTCTTTTATTGAAGCTGGCATTATGACAACTATTTCATCGCCATCTCCAATTGGTATTGCAAGGAGTGACGCCAAAATCTGAAAAGATGATATCCCTGGTACAATCTCAACATCAAATTCATTTCTTTCTTTTATTATATTGAGGATGTTGTTGAAGGTTGAGAATAAAAGTGGATCTCCTTCAACTATAAATACGCATTTTTTCCCTTCAAAGATTTTTTCTCTGATTTTCTCGTAAGCTGAAATCCAATATGGCTTTGCTTTATCTTCTTTCGTTGTCATAGGAAAAATAAGCTTGTAAATCTCTTTATCTTGTAAATCACAAATTTTTTTTGCTATATCAAGAGCAAAGCTTTCAGAATGAACAGATTTTACAGGACAAAAAATCACCTCCGAACTATCTATTATTTCTTTACCTCTGATGGTTATTAAAGAAGGGTCTCCCGGTCCAACTCCGACGCAATACAGCTTATTTTTAGCCTCTTTTAACTTATTAACACAGCTTTCATCCCTTAAATCTACCATATCGGTTTTATTTTTGAGAAAAAATTTGAAAATTTCTTTTTTTCTATTATATATTTTCCTTACTAATAATTGTATATTTTCCATGCTGAAAAAGAACGAGTTTTCAGATAAAGCAAATGTTCTTACAGAGGCAATTCCATACTTTCTTAGATTCAGGGGAAAAACTTTTGTTTTCAAAATAGGGGGAAAAATTCTTGATTCAGAAGAGGTTTTTGATTCAATATCAGAAGATATTGTGATTTTATCACTTGTTGGAATAAATCCAGTCATAGTTCACGGTGGTGGAAAAGAAATTACGGCTTTTCTTGAAAAATTAGGTATAAAATCAGAATTTAAAGAAGGAATAAGAAAAACAGATGACAAAATCATGGAAGTAGTTGAAATGATTTTAGATGGTAAAATAAACGGGAAAATTGTTTCATCAATTTGCAAAAAAGGAGGAAAAGCAGTAGGTCTTTCAGGACGAGATTCCTTCTGTATAATTTCAGAAAAAGTAGAGGGGAGAGTTGGAAAAGTAAAACAAGTAAAAAGAGAAATAATAGAAAAAATAATACAATCTGGTTTTATTCCTGTTTTTTCATCTGTGACTGTAACAGAAGATGGAATTTCAATGAACACAAACGCTGATGAAGTAGCTTGTGAAATAGCAATTTCAATTTCCGCAGAAAAATTGATTCTTCTTACAGATGAGGAAGGAGTAATAGGAAAAGATGGTAAAATATTAAAAACAATAACAAAAAATGAAGCAGAAGAACTCATAAAAGAGGGAGTAATTTATGGTGGTATGATACCCAAAGTAAGGCTTGCAATAAAAGCAATAGAGGGTGGTGTGAAAAAAGTTCATATAATAAGTGGATTAATACAACACTCCGTTTTACTTGAAATTTTTACAGACCAAGGAATTGGGACAGAAATAGTAGCATAATTTTAGCTATTTCGCTTTCAATTGTTCTTTTACTTTTTTGGTTCTAATTTCTGTTCATATACAAAAAGTTTTGAACCCGTAAATAAGGAAAAATTTAGAACTATTTTTTTGATTTTCAATTCCGGTGCTATTTCCCCTGTTATATCGTAGATATTCTCTTTTGAAATAAAGTTGGGTAAAATTACTCCATTTTTCTCGTATAAACCTGTTATTTTCCATATTGCTACAAAGTTTCCGCTATCATCTTCTGCTACTATTTGTATTGACGGAGTAAAGCATTTTTTAGTTATGAATAAAGCTAATCCCTTTGCTGTGAGACACTCTGGAAAAACTTCACCTTGACTCAAAGGAAGATCATCTACTGGTATTTCAGATGGTATTCTCCACGAAATATCTATTTTTGAGCCTATTTCTCTTATCTGTAATACAAAGCTCTCTTTTCTGAGTGTTTTTAGACTGTAAGATATGTAAGGAGAAGAGCTTGGTATATAGTTTTCCAATTTTTCCGATATTAAAAATTTGTCATCTTCTTTTGTTTCTTCATATTGGGCTTTAAGATAATAAAAGTCTAAATCTGAAATTAAGTCTTTTGGGATAGATATTGGAAGAGAATAATTTGTTATTGATGCTTGCCCATCCCAAATTAAAATCAATCCATTCAGAGATCCGGAGAAAATTTGCAAATTAAAGATTTTTTGAGTATTTTCTTTGGGGAAAATAAAATTTATTTTTGAATCTAAATCACCTTCGCGTGGAGGTAAAATAGCCATATCAACAGGAGAGTCAAGTCTTTTGTTTATATTACCTTTGAAAATTCTTCCGTCTTCTGATCTTGCAATTATTAGTATATTTTCTCTGATTTGCGACAAAAATATAGGAACTTTATCTCCCTTTTCGGGATTTATCTCATAGTACTCTTTTTGGGGAATGATATGCAAAAGCTCCGACAAGTTCAGATCAGGTAAAATTGTAGGAGCTATCGGTGCTAAAAAAATTAGTGTAGGGTTAGAAATTGGCAAATATACTCTTGCGTATGATATATTATCTGGGAAATTCAATGTAATCTCTTTCACTTTTACGGCTTCCTGAAATCCTATAAAAGTTTCTTCAAATATTGGAAAAATAATGTATGATAAGTTTTTTGTGTTAAGGTAGGTAGAAATTAAAACTATATCTTTTGGGAATTCTAATTCCACATCCGATATCCCAGCTGATCTTAAAGCTTCTTGGAAAAGAGGTTTGAATATGAAGCGATTTATTCCTCTGTCTTTTGGGATGAAAGATGAAATTGTAAAATCTGCGGTAGTTACATTACGATTGAAAACAATTTTTTCTGCTCCTTTTGATTCATATTTACCCAATATTTCATCATTTTCTGTTATGAAAGATTTTGTTGATATAATAGGTTGTTTTTTATTTGGATTTACTCTTCCATTTTCTATTGGAGCTAAAGATATTTCTCCGTCTGTCCAGAATATAATGGCTTGATCTTGTGTTATCTGAGCCGCATTAGATGTGCATTGAATAATTACTCCACCGCCTTGCAGCCTACCTGCGGATAATATTTGTAATGTTGGGCAAACTAGTACAGAGAAATTAACTTGGAGCTGATCTTCTTTTTTTTGTCCACAACTTATAAGAAAAAAAGATATATTACTTATTATTATTGCTATTGATAATATAAATTTTGATTTATATCCGGTCAATTTACTCATCATCTTTTTTTTCTTTGTTTTTTCTATTTTTCTTATTGTTTTTTCTATTTTCTTATTCTTCTTTTATTTTAAAATTTTAAATTTCAGATTGATACTTCCCATTTTTCAAGTCCATACTTTGGTTGCAATCTGACATTCAATTTCAGTTTTTTAACTATATCATCTAATGTTTTGAAGTTTTCTGGGGAAACCTTTACTATCTTATCCTGATACTTGGATATCTGCAAAATAGTCTCGTGTATTTTTAGTATGTCAGAATGGACATATCCGTTCCCGCAAGTCGGACACTTTGACATCAGAATTTTTTTGAGGCTGTGTCCAGATTTCTTTCTTGATATCTCAACAAGTCCAAGTTTTGTTATACCAAAAACTTTTGTCCTCTCTTTATCTTTTTCTATTATTCGCTTTATTTCCGAGAAAAATTTCTTTTTAAGTTTTTGACCTTTTATATCTATGAAATCAACTATTATTATTCCGCCAATTTTTCTTAGTCTCAGTTGCCTTATTATTTCCTTCGCTGATATGATGTTCGCCTGATATGCGGTTATGTCTAAACTTTCTGTCCCTGTAAATGATGCGGTATTTACATCAATTGCTGTAAATGCTTCTGTTTCGTTAAAGATTAGTTTTATTCCACCTTCTATTTCTATTTCATCTTTTAGCGCATTCTGGAAATCTTCCTCAATTCCATATTTTTGGAAAACAAAAGGGTAATCTGAAAGTTCAAATTTTACATTCTCATATATCCCAGGAATAAACTCTTTAATGTATTCCTGAGCTTTTTTTAGTTTTTCTTCTGAGTTTGAAACAACTCTTTTAAGTCTTGGTGAAGAATAATCTCTTATTGCTTTTCTTATTATGTCAGAGTCTGACCACAATAAGGCAGGAGCGGGTAGATTTTTAATTTTTTCCTTCATTTCATAATAAACTTTGAGCAACCTTTCAAAATCTTCTTCTATTAGCTCTTCTGGTGTGTCTTGAGCTTCTGTTCTCGCTACTATTCCTATTTCTTCATCCTTGATTTTACTTTCAAGCTTCGCTAAAATCTTCCTTATTCTTGCTTTTTCAGCATGCGATAATATCTTTTTTGAAATTCCTAACTTTTTTTCCATAGTGAGCACTACATATTTGCCGGGTATAGTTGGATTGTCAGAAACTTTGGCTCCTTTACTATCTATACTTTCTTTCTTTATCTGAACTATTATTTCATCCCCAGATTTATATTTTTCAATCTTGTTCTTTGATGGTACAAAAAGATAAGCGTTTTTTTCCGATCCGATATTGATAAATACTGCTTGCATAGATGGGACCACATCAACAATTTTTCCCTTGTATATGTTTCCGGCCGAAAAATTATCTCGCCCGTCGTGTAGGTCTAAAAGTATTTCAAAGGTTTTTCCATCTTCTAATATTGCAACCCGTGTCCAGTACGGCAAATCCTCTATAAATATTTCCTGCCCTTGATCTGTTCTCTTCTTTTCTATTTCAGAGATTAGCTCTTGCTTTATTTCATGCTGTATATCTTTTGGTAATTCTTTTTCTCCAAAATCTTGTTTTTTTTCTGCCTCCCCCATCTTTTTGTACCTCTCTTTCTCTCTCTTTTATTCACTGTTTCTTTTTTACTCTTTTTTTACTTAATAATTTTTTTACTTAATAATTTTTATTATAATACAATTTTACATTTCTGTTTTTTTTATCTGTTCATAAATCTCCTTTGCAAATGCGAAGGCTATTTTTTTTGCAGGTAAAGATCCCGCATCAACATGCGCACATATCGCTGAGCCCGGAAGGTGAGAAGATACATCCCTTAAAGTTTCCACATCTTTTTCTGTCCCAAAACCATGTTCTATTTTCTCAAAAAGATACTCTATAAATCTTGTTCCTTCTCTACAAGTTGTACATTGACCACATGATTCTTCCGCATAGAATTTCGCCATAATACGACCAACTCTTGCTATATTTTCACACTCACATATAACGACCACAGAAGCTGTTCCTAAAAATGAACCAAAACTTGCTATACTTTCAAAATCAAGAGTTGCTTTTTCTACCTCGTCCGGTGTGAGTGGAGGAGCCGATGTCCCGCCGGGTATTACCGCTTTTATACTTTTCCCACAATCTGTTCCACCTGCAAGTTCTATCAACTTTTTCAACGGGAAACCCATGGGGAGTTCATATAGACCAGGTCTTTTCACATTACCCGATATACAAAAGAGCTTTGGACCTGTGCTTTTTTCTGTTCCTATGCTTCTGAACCAGTCAGCACCTCTATCTATTATAAATGGAACATAAGCTAGTGTTTCAACATTATTGACACATGTAGGGTAGCCTAAATATCCTTTTTGTGCAGGATATGGAGGACGAGGTCTTGGGTGTCCTCTTTTCCCTTCGAGAGAGTTCAAAAGAGCAGTTTCTTCCCCAACTATGTAAGCTCCTGCGCCTCGCATAAGCTTTATGCTGACATCAAAATTGAATTTACTTTTTACGAACTCCGTTGCTTCCTCTATTGCTCTTTTTAAAATTTCAGCTTCATACCAGTATTCTCCTCTTATGTATATGAAAAGCTCTCTTGTGCCAATTGCGTATCCGGATATCATCATGCCTTCAAGAAGAAGATGAGGAGCATAAGTTATGATATATCTGTCTTTGAATGTTGCAGGTTCTCCTTCATCAGCGTTGCAAACTAAAAATTTTCTCGGTGCATCCTTTGGCATGAAACTCCATTTTACTCCTGTTGGAAATCCTGCACCTCCTCTACCCCTCAACCCAGATTTTTTCACCTCTTCTATAACATCTTCTGGCTTCATAGAAAGAGCTTTTTCAAGGGCTTTATATCCCCCACTTTCAATATAAGATTTCAAAGATGGATCATTTTTCAAAAGTAGAGGGGCTACGACTCCTTCAAATCCATCAACTTTCCATACTCTTATTTTTTCCAGAGCTGTTGTTTGGTTTATTTCTACCATTCTGCTACTACGCCTCCTTTTATTTTCTTTGGGAACAGGGGGATTTTTGGTTTAGAACTTTATCTTTTTTTACTCCAAGAAATTTTTGAGGAAATTTATGAATGCCTCGGAAGCTTTCTGGTAAAATTTATTATCTCCTGCGCTGCTCATAAGAACTTCTCTTACTTTTTGTATATCTTTTGATGTTATAAATCTTATTTTGTTGTCATTTAAAGTTCTTTTCACAAAAGCCATCATCTCGTATCTTTTCTGGGATATAAGAGGTTTCTCTCTTATTCCCTCTTTTTGTTTGAGGTACTTTTCAAAGAACTTCCATGAAAGCTTCCAATCAAAAACAAATGCTTTGTATTTTTTATCTAAGCTTACCAGCATAATTTTTTCCCCCTGTTCCTTTTTTAATTTTAATTTTTCTTGCTTTATTTTAAAATAATAAATTTTTTTTAATAAATAAAATAATTTTTTTTATATTATAACCATCTTTCTTTCGCAATTATTTTTTCCTGAAAAGGATCAGAATATAATCACGAGTTCTCCCTCTTCTACGAGCTCAAATAGCTCTATTATATCTTTGTTTGCCATTCTTATGCAGCCCCTTGATGAAGGAGTTGATATATCGTCTGGGGTTCCGTGAATGTATATAAATCTTTCTTTTGTATCTACGATTTTTCCCTCCTCATTTTTACCTTTATTTATTCCTTCTTCACAACCTTCAAGCCATATTACTCTTGCAGTTATTTTATCCTTTATCTGACCAAATTTTCTCTCTGCTTCCTCCTTTGAGTATGGAATTCTTCCTATAAAGTATGTATCTTCCGGCATACCACCACCTATTTTTTTGTAAATTCTATGGATTCCTGTTGGGGTTTTTTCAGAGCCGAGCTCATTTCCCTTGCCATATTTTGAAGTTGAGATTGGATACTCTTTTACTATCTTTTCATCTTTTATGAGGTAAAGCCTCTGCCTCTCTATTGAGATAAAAATCATATATTAAGAAAATTATATACAACTTTTGATTGCTATTCAAATGGTTCGAATTTTTTGCATTAGTTCTTTATATGAAGAGCTTTTGTAAAATCTATTTAACTATGTCAAAAACTTCAAGTAAAGAAAGAGAGGAGGATGGTTTGACAAAAAAAGATTTGGAACCACCAGATAAAAAATTAGTAGATAAAGAATTATCCGAAGAAAACAAAGGAGAATCAATAATAAGAAAAGTAGAAAAGGGAAAAATGGTAGAAATAAACATCATTAACCTCAAAAAAAATATTGAATTTTTGAAATCAAGGCTCAAAAAAGGTTCAAAAATTTTCCCGGTTGTCAAATCGGAAGCTTACGGGCACGGAATAACAAATGTAGTAAGTGCAATTGAAAATTTTGCTGATGGGTGGTGTGTTGCACTTGTTGAGGAAGCAGAAAAAGTAAGAAAAATATCTCAAAAAAATATTCTTGTTATGAAAGGAACTTTCTCAGATGATGAAGATGAATTTTGTCAAAAAAATAATCTTTGGATAGTTGTAAGAGATTTTTATGACCTTGTATCAAAGATCAAAAGAAGAATAAAAAACCTTTTTATCAAATTAGATACAGGTATGGGGAGACTTGGAATACTGAGAGAAGAATTACCAAAAGCATTAGAACTTATAAAGTCTGAAAAAGCAGAAAATCTTATAATTGGAGCAATATCTCATTTTGCATACTCAGATTTGGAAGATAAAAAATTTGTTTCGGAGCAAATAAAAAGTTTTTCAGAAATGACCTCATTTATTGAAAAATCTCTTGGCAAAAAACTCCTAAAAACCCTTTCCAACTCAGCAGCGACGATTGAACTTGAAGATGCACACTTTGATTTCACAAGACCTGGAATAGCTCTATACGGTATATCACCTTTTGGCAAAAATAAAAAATTTGAACTTGAACCAGTACTTTCGGTAAAAACAAAGGTTATATCCACAAAAAAAATACCAAAAGGATGGTCGGTAGGATACTCACGAAAATTCATCGCAGAAAAAGAATCAAAAATAGCTATACTGAACATAGGATACTCTGATGGACTACCTCGGGCATGGTGGGAAAACGGTGTCGTCTATGCCAAAGGTAAAAAACTAAAAATAGTAGGAGTTATTTCTATGGATATGACCGCAGTTTTATGCGAAAATGTGGAACTTTACCCAGGAGATGAGGTCATAATTTTAGGGGTAGAAGATGGTATCACAGTGTATGACATAGCAGAAAAAACTGGGAAAATAACCTATGAGATACTTTGCTCAATAGGTCTGAAAAATAATTAAGGAAAAAATGAAAAACAGGTTAGTATGAAAAATGAAAAAATAGGGAACAAGAAGGAAAACAAAAAGAAAGAAAATGAAATATACAAAAAAGAGTTAAAAAGGTTTGACCCGATATTAAAAGAAATTTTCTCCGAAGCAATAGGAACAATTTATTACTTAGCTATTGGTAAAAAAATAGGTAAAAAAGTAAAAATTGTATCGGCAGAAATAAGGTTGGTAAAAACTTTTCGTCCTGATATTTTAGTTGAAGCTGACGGTGAAATAATCCAGGTTGAAATACAAGCTCAACAAGATAAAAATTTACCAAAAAGGATGTTTCGCTATTACTACGCAATAGTAGAAAAATATAAAAGGGAACCTACTCAAATTGTTTTATTCGTTGGTAAAGGGAAGCCACCACCATCAGAGTTCAAAACTCCGAAGCTAACTTTAAAATACAAAGTTTTGGATATGAAGAAAATAGATCCAGATGTATTTATAAGAAGCGAAAAACCCGCAGAAGTTATTTTAGGGATTTTGGCTGGGAAATTTAAAGATAAACCCCAAATAATAAGAAAGGTCAAAAAAAGAATTGTAGAAATTGTGAAAGATGAGAAAGAAATTGCTAAATATATAGATAGCATAAGCTTTTTAGCAGGGCTATTTGATGTTAAAATAGAGGTAAAACCCATGCCAATTGAAGTAGACATAAGGAAAACTTTCCTCTATAGATGGGGAGAGAAGGAAGGAGAAAAAAGGGGTATTGAAAAGGGAAAGCAAGAAGGATTGAAGGAGGGGTTAAAGAAAGCGATTTTGGTGGACATTGAAGAAAAGTTCGGTATTTCAAAGACAAAGCGAATCAAGAAACTTTTAGATAAGATAAATGAAATAAATAGATTGGAGAAGATAAAGAGAGAAGCAATAAAAGCGAAAACTTGGGAAGATTTTGTCAGATCTATCAAGAACTCAAAATCAAAAAACAAAATTTAGCTATTTATTTGATGTTGAAATACTATAAAATTGAAATACTATAAAATTTCAAATCCATTTTTCATAACAAGCACATCATCCTCAATTCTTACTCCTATACCTCTCATAACTTCTGGTATTGGGATCTCATATAAAACTTTACCATCTTCTTTTACTTCAACTTTTTCCTTGTTTGGAATGTAAATTCCGGGTTCTATTGTGATCACAGCTTTTTCCGGAATTTTTACAGGATTTCCATCCTCATCGTAATACTGACATACATCATGAACATCTAATCCAAGATGATGACCAATAGAATGTGGATAAAAAACTTTGTAAATTTTTTTCTCCAATATTTCATCTTTACTCGCTTCAACTTTAAGGATACCAAAATCAATAAGAAAATCAGTAATTAGCTGAGAAGCCATATCGTTCAGTTCCTTAAAAGAAATTCCTTCCTTTACAGAACTTATTATAGTTTTCTGTATATTCTCAACTCCTTTTTTTATCTCCTCAGCAATTTTTATTTTTTCCTTTTCTTTCTGATTTGATGCGAAATCGTAGTTCAAAAAAGTTCTCGTAATATCAGAAGAATAAAAATTGAATTCTACGCCTGTATCTACGATACAAGGAATACCCACGGGATCTGAGTTTTTTGAGTAGTGAAGAACAACCGAGTTTTTTCCTGATGCAACTATTGTTGGGAAAGCTTCAAATCCTCCAAAAATTCTATAATATCTTATGATTTCTGCTTCTATTTCATATTCAAGAACTCCCGGCTTTATCTTTTTTTCTACCTCAGAAAGAGCTTTTTTAGTTATAGAAACAGCAGTTTTTATAAGATTAATTTCATAATCATCTTTTTTGATGCGAAGTTTCCCCAAAATCAAATCAACATCGCTTATAAAATTCGGTATCAAAATTCCATATCTTGCTCTGCCTCTCAATTTCCTGAAATTTGAAGAAATAATCAAATCAAGTTTCTGGTCTTCTTCACCAACTGGATAAAATATGTTCTTTGCTCCTTGAAGTATCTCGTAAATTTTTGCTTCAAAATTAGATAAATCTAAAACTTCATCTGCAATAGATTTTATTTCTTCTTCTGGCGTATCCTCTCCAATCCAAACTTTCTCTTCTTCGGTTAATTTTTTGCGAAAAACATAGATTTTTTCTTCAATACCGTCTTTTAATTTTTTCTTTGAAAAAACAACAATAACTTGCGGATCTTTTATACCTGTAAGATAAAGAACTCTGCTTGATGGTCTGAACCTAAATTCAACATCATTACTTCTTATTTTATATGAAGGAGAAAAAATGATTGCAACAGAGTTATCTGGAAGAAGCTCAAAAAATTTTTTTATTCTTCTCTTCAAAATATAATTTGGAAAAGCAAGAAATCCCATAGTATTTAATTTATGAAATAGAAGTCAGTTTATCCTCATATTCCTGAAAAAATTCAAGGACAACTTTTCTGTCTGAAAAAGGTAAAACTTTATCTTTGACAATCTGGTACTCTTCATGACCTTTTCCAGCTATAAGAACTATATCATTTTCTTTTGCCTCAGTTAAAGCTTTAAAAATAGCCTTTTTTCTGTCTGGTTCAACCAAGACCTTTGAAGTATCATCAATTCCTGCAAGAATATCTTTTATTATATCTTCCGGATTTTCACTTCTTGGATTGTCAGAGGTCAGAATAACTTTATCAGCTTTCATGGAGACTTTTCCCATCTCAGGTCTTTTTCCTTTATCTCTATCTCCACCGCATCCGAAAACAACAATAAGTTTTGAAGAATTTTCTTTTTTCAGTTTCAAACATTCATCTATTACTGCTGAAAGTGAATCGGGAGTGTGAGCGTAATCTACAAAAACCATAGGTTTAAGTATCACAGGCTCCATCCTACCTCGTGGTGGAAAAACTTCTTCAAAAGCAAGTTTTATTGAATCTGGTTTGAAACCCATTTCACGCAGTAAAATATAAGAAGCTGTAAAATTTATACAGTTGAAACTCCCAAAAAATTTAGATGAAAATGAAATTTTCTCACCTTCCCAGAAAATTGAAATTTTTCCAGAATCATAAAGGAAATTTTTGTCAGAAAAAGTTATAATTTTTTTCTTAGGGTAATGAGATTTCAATAGTTCATATGCTTTCTTTCCCCATTCATCAAGAAAAATAATTACATTTTTTGGTTTTTCAAGGAAATTATATTTTGCTAAAAAGTAATTTTCTATTGTACCGTGAATATCAAGGTGATCCCTACCAAGCCCCAAAAAAATTCCCCATTCAAAATCCACATCATCTACTCTGTGCTGAACCGTAGAAACAGAAGTGACTTCCATAGCCCAAATATCAAAATAAGATTGGTTCATTATTCTGAAAATATCAGGAGCCTCAGGGGTTGTGAGCTTCCACCATAAAGACCCAAGGACCCCACATCTTTTACCAAAAAAATTGAGAGATTGTCCAATTATTTTTACTGTTGATGATTTTCCTTTTGTTCCAGTAACTCCAATAACTTTTGTCTTTTGACCGTAAAAATTTTTTGAAATTTTGCTGAGAGCTTTTCGGGAGTTTCCTACTTTGATCAAAGTTGCTTTACTTTTTACATAACTATCTACTTTATTTAGGTCTTCAACAACGAATGCTGAACATCCTCTTTTAAAATAAATATCTTTTATAAGATAATGAGAATCTACATTTTTACCTTTCAAGGCAACAAATAAAGATGAGCTTTTGACTCTTTTGGAATCAAATTCAACACTATCAACTTCTTTATCGGGGTTTCCAAAAATTTCGCAATCTATCCCGTGAAAAATTTCCTTTATTTTTTTCATTTTTGGATTATTTGAGAAGCAGAAAGCTTTTTTTCAAATATATGGACAAAAAATAAAATCAGGAGTATAAAAGCTCCAAGAACTATAAATATCCATCCCCACCCCACATCAAAAGATTGAAAAGCAGACTTTGCAAGCTTTATCAAGATATTATTTGGATTTTTCTGCTCAAACTTTTGAATAAATCCGGTCAAATTTTTTTTGAGCTTGAAAAACTTCCAAACATCATAGGCGAAGACAGAAAAAATTCCCACGGATGTTATAATCAGAAAAAAGAATCTACCAAATAGAGATAAAATAATAGATATTATTGCGAGAGAAAATACAATCTTGCCATTTATACTGAGATTAAAGTAAGAATATTTACCAAATAGACCGAGGTTCAAAATTGGAAGAAATACTCCTAAAATCACTAATACACCACCTACAACTCCCAAAATCTTTTTGATATTTTTTAGCATGATAACAAGAGAAAAAATAGCGAGAACTAATATGATGATAATGTTCTTAAATCTTCGTTAGTAAATTGCGGAAATAATGTTGAAGAGAAAAATTAAAGGGGGGCCTTGAAAATTTGGCCCCCAAAACTAAATTAAACAAATGATTATTTTTTTACAGCTGCTTTAAGCTTGTTCCCAGGTTTGAATCTTGGAACCTTACCACCTGGGATAGTTATAGTTTCCCCAGTTTTCGGGTTTCTTCCCTTTCTTGATTTTCTACTTGCAACATACCAGGTTCCAAAACCTGGGAGAGAAAGTCTGTCTCCTTTTTTGAGAACACTTTCCACTACTCCAAGGAAAGCATCAACTACTGCCCTTACCTGTGCCTTTGCCTGCTTTGTTTTCTTTGCTATTTCATCTATAAGTTGTGCCTTATTCATAGCCTTTCCACCTCCTTTATTATTTTTGTTTCTCTGAAATTATAAAAAAAATCACGAATTTGAAAAGTAGATTATAGGATAAAAGCGATAATCTCAAGCTTTTTCTCTGGAACTTGTAAAAAAATTCTGTTTCTCTGATGTCTATTTCCCCTTGAAAAAATCTTACATTCCAATTTTCGCTTTCCCTTATCTGATAAGGGCTCCGAGAATGACTTGCCGATAGAGATGTAACTTTTTTATGATTCTCATTATATATTTTATCTTTTGTTCTTTTGTATTAAATTTTATTTCTTTTGTATTAGATATTATGCTCAATATAATTTCATTTGCCGACCTAAAAAATTTGGAAAAAAGTTATATATTTATTTTTTTACAAGCTACAATTTTTAATTAAATTCCCGGGGATCGGCAATATAACCTTTTATAGCAGATGCAGCTGCAACGAGCGGGCTTGCAAGATGAGTCCTCCCACCTCTCCCTTGTCTTCCTTCAAAATTTCTGTTTGAGGTACTTACACATCTTTCACCTGGTGATAAAATATCTGGGTTCATTCCAAGACACATGGAACACCCAGAATTTCTCCATTCAAAACCAGCCTCTTTGAATATCTTATCAATTCCTAATCTTTCTGCTTGATATTTTACTATTTGAGATCCCGGAACGACCATAGCTCTCACCCAAGGAGCAACTTTTTTCCCTTTTACTATTTCAGCAGCAATTATGAGGTCTTCAAGTCTGGAATTAGTACATGATCCGATAAAAACTCTATCTATTTTTATTTCTGTGATTTTCATGCCAGGTTTTAATCCCATGTATTCTAATGCTCTTTTTGCATGAGCTCTTTCAGAAGGGTCAGAAAACTCATCAGGGTCTGGCACATAAGAAGAGATTGAAACAACTTGCGATGGCTTTGTTCCCCAAGTTACCTGAGGCTCAATTGAAGATATGTCAAACGAGAGCTCTTTGTCAAACTTTGCATCCTCATCCGATTTTAGGGTTTTCCAATATTCAACGGCTTCATAAAAATTTTTTGGAGCGAACATTCTACCTTCAAGATACTCAAAAGTTTTTTCATCTGGTTTTATTATACCACTTCTCGCACCGGCTTCAATAGTCATATTGCATATTGTCATTCTTTCCTCTACACTCATTTCTTCTACAACCTTCCCCGCATACTCAACTGCATATCCTGTTCCACCACTCGTTCCTATTTGACCTATTATATACAGAATTATATCCTTTGATGTTATTGCTTTACCTTTTTGACCTTCTATCTTTATTCTCATCGTTTTTGGTTTGTAAAGCCAAAGACACTGAGTTGCAAGCACATGCTCAACCTCGGAAGTTCCTATACCAAAAGCCAGAGCTCCGAATGCTCCATGGGTTGATGTATGACTGTCTCCGCACACAATCGTCATTCCGGGTTGAGTTAAACCAAGTTGGGGAGCTATTACATGAACTATCCCTTGAAATGGACTGAAAATATCAAAAAATTTTATACCAAACTCAGCAGTGTTTTTTCTTAAAGCTTCTATTTGTCTTAAAGATATAGGATCATCTATTTTATCTCGCGGGTCATCTGTTGGTACATTATGATCCACGACTGCAAAAGTGAGATCAGGTCTTCTTACTTTTCTTTTGGCTAACCTCAAACCTTCAAAAGCTTGTGGGCTTGTTACCTCATGGACGAGATGCAAATCAATATAAATAAGATAAGGTTTCCCTTCATCATCTGGTTCAACTACTATATGCTCATTCCATATTTTTTCAACCAGGGTCAATCCCATAAATTCCTAATTTAGTTTGTGAAACCCAAGATATGATTTTGATCAAAATATTTGATAGGTTATTATCTTTTCATTTTCAACCTGACCTTATTATTTTGATTTTACTTTTTGTTTCATAGTCTTTTGTGAGGTTATTATTTTATCTATTATACCATATTCAAGTGCTTCTTGGGGCGACATAAAAAAATCTCGCTGTGTATCATGCTCTATTTTACTTACTGGTTGTCCCGTGTGGTAAGATAAAATTTCGTTCACAATTTTCCTTAACCTCAAAATTTCTTTTGCATGAATTTCTATATCTTGTGCAGTTCCCTCAACTCCACCCCAAGGTTGATGTAGCATAATTCTTGAATGAGGTAGAGCAAACCTTTTTCCCGGAGTTCCTCCTGCGAGCAGAACGGTAGCCATAGAAGCGCATTGTCCAACACATATCGTGACTATATCACAAGATACATATTGCATAGTATCATATATTGCAAGCCCTGCCGTTATACTTCCGCCAGGAGAATTTATGTAAAGATAAATATCTTTTTCATCACTTTCAGCATCAAGATATAGGAGTTGAGCTATTATAAGGTTGGCAACTTGATCAGTAATTGGAGTTCCCAAAAAAACAATGCGTTCGCTCAGAAGACGAGACCATATATCATAAGCTCTTTCACCCCTTGCAGTTTGCTCTATTACAAACGGTACATACATCATACTTTGAAATTTAAATTTAAAAATATGGAATAAGTTAAAAAACAAATTAAGAAAAAAAGTTGATGGCAGAATATAAAGACAATGTTATAGATAAGATCATAATAACGATAGATGGTCCGGCTGGTTCGGGGAAAAGTACAGTCGGGAAAATTCTCGCAGAAAAACTTAACCTTGAACACCTGAGTTCCGGAAAATTATATAGAGCAATCGCATATCTTAAAGAAAAATTCGGATTAACAGAAGCTATAAAGCTCGTGGATAAAGTAGAAATAAAAAACGGAGAAATATTCTTTGAAGGAGAAAATATTGATGATAAAATATCATCAGAAAAAATAGGTAAAATTGCATCAGACATCTCAAAAATCAAGTTAGTGAGAGATAAAGTAAATGAAATTCAGAGAAAGTTGGCAAAAGAAAGCAAAAGAGGGATAGTAGTGGATGGGAGAGACGAAGGAACCCAAGTTTTTCCTGAGGCACAAATAAAAATTTTCCTTGACGCATCACCAGAAGAAAGAGCAAAAAGAAAATTTGAAGACCTAAAAAAGAAAGGAAAAATAAAAGGGACAAAATTAAAGCTGGAAAATCTCATAGAAGAGATAAAAAAAAGAGATGAGCAAGATAAGACAAGGGAAATTTCTCCTCTCAAAGTCCCAGAAGATGCTTTTTATATAGACTCAACATCAAAAACCATAGATGAGGTTATAGAAATCATAATGAACTTTATAAGAACACGAAAGCCCGAAATTTGGCACTCCTTGAACGAGGATTTAAAATAATCTCCTCTTCTGAGGGAACAACTGGTTTCCTTGTTAAAATCTTTCCCATCCCTAATTTTTCCCATTCTTTGAATTTAGTTTTTACCAACCTGTCTTCAAGAGAGTGAAATGATATTATTCCTACCCTTGTTCCACTTTTTGAAAAATCTGGTATTTTTTCAAGTAGCTCACCTAAATTTTCTATTTCCCTATTGATATAAATACGCAGAGCCTGAAATGTTCTTGTAGCGGGATGAATTTTTGTATAAAAAATTCCTTCCCTTTTATATACTCTTTCAACAATTTCTGCAAGCTGTTTTGTTGTAGATATTTCTTTTATTTTTCTTTGCTTTACGATTTCTTTTGCTATTTTTCTTGCGAGTTTATCTTCTCCATATTTTTCAATAATTTCGGCGAGCTCTTTTTCGCTAAAATTCATAACCACATCTTTTGCCTTCAATTTTATTTCAGAGGAAATTCTCATATCTAAGGGAGAGTCAAATCTGAACGAAAAGCCACGCGAAGGGTCATCAAGATGGAAGGAAGATATACCAAGGTCAGCAAAAAAAATATCAGGTTTTCTTATTTTTTCTTTTTTCTCAATCTCATTCATTATTTCATCTAATCTTGCGAAATTAGAGATGCATAAAATAACTTCTGGTCTTTCGTTTTCGGGTATGCTGAATATTTTTTTTTCTGCTTCTGATATTACTTTTTCGTCCCAATCAATAAGTAAGATCGTTCCAGATTTCCCTATTTTCTTTGCGAACTCAAAAGCATGTCCTCCACCGTCAACTGTAAGATCTACGACAAATTCTCCCGGCTTTGGAGCAAGGATTTCAACTACTTCTTTAAGAAGAACCGGAATGTGCATTTTCTTTTAATTCACTTAACTTACTTTGCCTATATTTTCTGTATGTGTACAAAGCTATTGCAAATAGTGGTCCATCAACTAAAATACCACATATATATGCGAAAGCTCTTACATCAAACAAAAAGAAAAGAAAAAAAAGAAGTGTAGATGTACCTTTGGATAAAATTATAACTTCCCAGGTATGAACAAACTGCTCTCCCTTATATGTGAGATAAGCGGAAAAGGCAATCATATACATCATAGAGACAGAAAGCGTGAACCAGAACATCTCAGAAGGTAAAGGCAAATGTTCAAACGGAAGACCTAAAAAATCAGAGACAAAATTACAAGCGTATGGTATAAGTTTATGAAACGGTATATATAAAGTCCCTGCAATAAAATGAGAAATACCATATATTTTTGCAACCCTCCTGAAAGACTGATAACTCATTTGATTGAATTTGTAAATGAGATGAAAAAAATAGAAAAACACAAAAAAGATAGAAATGAAGAAGAAAAAAATCAGGAAATGAAATTAAAATGAGAGAAATAAAAATTAGGCTAAAATTGAGTACCCACCATCAACGACGATCGTTTGACCTTGAATCATATCAGCTAATGGGCTTGCGAGAAACAAAACCACATTAGCAACATCATCCGGAGTTACAAGCCTGCCAAGAGGAGTTCTTCTTTTTGATTCTTGAATAAGTTCATCTCTGTTCGGGAAAAATCTCAGAGCTCCTGTTTCAACAACACCGGCAGAAACGATATTTACATTTATTTTTTTGGGTGATAGCTCAACTGCTATGTGTCTCAAAGCAGATTCAAGAGCCCCCTTTGAAGCGCCAACGAGAGTATAATATGGGATAGCTCTCACACCTCCTAAACTTGATATTCCTATTATTTTTCCGCCTTCTGGTATAAGGTCTAAAAGTGTTTTTACCAAATTTATTTGCCCAAAGACGTTTATTTCAAGGGTCCATCTGAAATGCTTCAAGTCTGTTTGATGGAATTCTTTCAAAACTCCACTTGCTGCATTAAGGACTATTATATCAGCTTTTCCAAATTTAGATTGGACAATTTCTCTTATTTTTTCAGCGGTTTCTGGTTCTGCTATGTTACCCTTTACTAATTCACACATTACACCTTTACTCTCTATATCTTTCTTTGTTTTTTCTGCTTCTTGAACATTTCTTAAAAAGTTTATTACTAAATTAGCTCCTTCCTCCGCAAATTTTAGAGAGATACTCCTTCCTATACCTCTTGTTCCACCAGTTATTACTACAACTTTATTTTTGAAACTTAATTCCATAAAGAAAAAAATTTTTTGATAAGTTTTTATTTCCCTATTTTCAGAACTCCTTTGATCTAAACATCTTTTTTGGAATTCCGATAATAATTATTAAAATAATAAGCCAAGGAGGGGGTGAATTTGGATGGCGGAAATAGGAAATATTTTTTTGCCTAACATTCTTTCTCCGTTTGATGTATCGGCAATAGTTGAAAATCTTGTAAAATTCAGACAAAAAATTCTCACAGACCCGTTGAATAATAGAAAAAATCTGATACAGGAAAAACAGCAAGCTCTTTCAACTTTGAAAAATAATGTTATTGAACTTCTTGCTACTGCCCAAATATTGTCTTCTCAAATATCTTATAAAGTGTTCAAACCAGTTCTTACAAACCTTACAGGTTCAGAAAATCCTTCAAACATAATTTCAGTCAGTTCTGGTCCGGATGCGGTTGCTTCTAACTTTGATGTCCAGGTAAATCAGCTCGCCCAGGCTTGGAAAGTTGGTAGCGCATCATTTTCATCATCTTCTGTCACACTTTCAAGTTTAGGTGTGACCACAGGAGAGATAATAGCTATAAAGGGGGCTGATAAGGGGAATGCGAAGGTTTTAAGACTTGATCCGAACTGGACAATCTCGCAACTCAGGGACAAAATAAATGAACTCAATGCAGGAGTTACGGCTTATCTTGTAAATGAAGGAGGTGGAGTCAGACTTATAATTGCTGGAACAAAAACCGGCGAAAGTCGGGAGTTCATGACATTAGTTGATGTTTCAGGGGATGCTCTGCAAAATCTCGGACTTACAGGTGGAATTCTTTCAAGAAAATATGATACTTTACCTGCTGGTGAATACAGATCGGATGCTTTCACGAAAAAAGATGTTGTAGTGGGCACTCTTTTGGGACTTAATACTGCATCTGGTGAAGCTCCGTCTGGAACTATAACAATAAATGGAACTCCAATATCAATAGACCTTAATACTATGACGCTTGAAGATATAAAGAATGCTATAAATGCTTCAGGTTCTGGTGCGACTGCTACTATTTTGGAAGAAGTTGGTATGTTCAGACTAAAAATAACTGGGGTTTCAAGCATCTCAGATGATAACCATGTTCTTGAAACCTTAGGGGTTCTGGCTCAAAATTACAGTAATGTTGTTTCAGCTGGACAAAATGCTCAAATTTCAATTGATGGAAATATTTTTACTTCGCAAGATAACACATTTACTCCTGAGGAAACCGGAATAACTGGTGTTACCTTTACTGCTTTGAGAGCATCAACTGATGTCATACGGGTTTCTATAACCAGAGATATAGATAAAATAATAAAGTATTTTCAGGACCTTGCTCAATCTTGGAATAAGGTTGTTGATTTTATAAAATCTCAGATAACATTTGATCAGAAAAAAAAGAGTGCAGGTCCGCTCTCCGGTGAGTCTGTTTTGCTTGCCGTTGATGCTGCCATGAGAAGAGCTCTTTCTGGAATAATTGAAATTCCTCAGATGGATGGATCTTTTAAAACATATTCCATAGCTTCATTAGGACTTTCGTTGGATAGAGAAGGAAAATTGTCTGTGGATGCGTCAAAATTAAGAAGCGCTCTTGAAGCAGATTTTGAAGGTGTAGTAAGAGCTCTTACATCTTCAATAGAAAAGAAAATAGTAAGCAGCGGATTTTCTTCCGCTGATACATCTTTGGGAATTTCAGGAGAAATTTTAGTAAACGGAAAAGGCGTAGTTATAGATCCAGGTGATACTCTTCGTCAGATAGCTCAGAAAATAAACTCTGCCTCTGATACAGCAAGAGCTTATATAAAATCTGTTTCTGGGCAATACAAACTTATCATAGAAAACCTTCAAATCGGCTTGCCAGATTTAAAAGAAGTCTCTGGGAATGTCCTATCTGATTTAGGGTTAGCGTCTACATCATTTATTACAAAAAATAAAGTAAGTCTTTATATCCTCAAAACAGATACATTCTTTTCAGATACTCAACCTGTGAGAAATATTGTTGATCAAGATTCTTCAACTTCTGATACCGCTAATAATATTTCCGGAACAATAACTTTCAGGCTCCAGGACGGAACATCAGTTACAACTTCTGTAATAGACATTAGCTCCGATTCTCTTTCTGATATTGCAGCAAAAATCAACTCTGCTGCTGGTTCAAGTATAGCTGAGGTAAAAACCACTGTTGTTGATGGAAAATTGAAGTATTATATTCAGATAAGCGGTGTAAGTACTGACCCGAATGATTGGTCAGATAGTACTGGGGGAAAACTTTTGCAGTTTTTAGGTATTTTGAAAAAAGATGAGAATGATCAGAGTTTTGATAAAGGTTTTGCAGAAAGATTGAGAGAAAGTTTAGCAGCTGTTACTGGATCCAGAGGAGCCATAGGTTTAACTGAATCTCGTTTTCAAGGCGAACTTACAGGTATAGACAAAGATTTGGAAAGAATTTCAGAGGAGATAGAGCAATTCAGAGCGTCTTTATATCAAAGGTGGTCAAGGGCTAATCAACTTATAGCTCAAATGAATAACATGTTGCAGTTTTTCAGAATGCTCTCATCTGCACTTATACAGGGAGTAAGCAACCCATTTATTCCTTCTGGTCAGAGAAGATAAATAAATTTAAGGAAGAGTTGTTTTTTCTTTCATTATTTTTGTTGCTTCGTATATTGAGATTGGTCCTATAAATTTTTTTACTATTTTCCCGTCAATAATAAGGAATGTTTCTGGAACGCCAGAAACTCCATAATCTATTGCTGTTTCTCCACTGTCAAAATATATGTAATCATATGGATTTTTCTCTTTGAGATAATTTGAGATTTTATCTTTTGAATCTTGAAAGACAACTCCGACTATTTTTATTTCTTTGTTGTTTTTTTTAAGTTCCATTAGTTTTTCTCTTTCTTCTTTGCATTCTGTACACCAGGAGGCAAAAAAGTTTATAAAAACGATTTTACTTTCCGCAGCTATTTCTTTTATGGATTTTGTTTCTTTTTCTTTTCCAATTTCTTCATTATTTTCATTCTCTTTTATTTTTTCTGCTTTGAAGTCAGGTGGTTCGTGACCTATAAGAGGCGATTTTTCAAAGAGCTTTTTTGACCTGAAAAGTCCCGGCAGAAAAATTATAGCTATTGCTATCCCAAAAATTACAGAAAAAATAAGCCATCTTATTTTCTCTTTGTCTTTCGTAGCTCTTTCTTTATCTTTTTTTCTTTCTTTATCTTTCATATTTTTTTCTGGTATATTCTGTAAATTTTATACTTTTGTGCTCCTGAAATTGAGATTATTTTGTTTATTCTATCGTTGTCTTCTAATGTCCATGAAAGTTCAGCTTTCTCATATCCTCTTTCTTTGCCTCGCTTCATCAATTCTCCGACCATAAAAAGTGGCATGAATGGATAATTTTTCCTAAACTTTTTTTTCACTCCAAGAATAATAAGCCTTATAGATTTTATCTTTTTTATTCTATTGAATATTTTGATGAAATCAAGAGGATTTTTTCCTCCGCTTGTTCCGGCTAATGCTTCATTTATGTTGGGAACAGCTATGCATACTCCTGCTGGCTCATCGTCCGCATAGCAGAAAAAAGCTATTTTGCTATCAAGAACTATTTTGAGCATCTGAGCTATCTCTTTACCTTCTTCTTGTGTCAGTGGTATAAATCCCCAGTTTTCACTCCATGCATCGTTGAAGATATCAACTGCAATTGATATATCTTCGCTCAAAGTTTTTTTTGTTATCTCTCTTATCTTTAACTTACTTTCTGATTCTTTCCATATCAATTTGAGGAGAGATGAAGTTTTCTTTTCTACATCTTCTCTCGTTATTTTCCACGCAAAAAGGTCTTTTGCTTTTGAGTACCCATTCTTTTCTATAAGATCTACATAATATGGTGGGTTGAAAGGCATCATCACAAATGGCGGTTCGTCAAACCCCTGGATGAGAAGACCGGATTCTCCATTTATATTGAATGAAAAAGGTCCCATTATTTTTTCCATACCTTCACTTTTTAGGAATTTTTCTGCTGATGAAAGCAATTTCTCTGCGACTTCATATGAATTCACACATTCAAAAAATCCAAAGAAACCCGCTTTTTCTTTTTTTGTGTAAAGATAATCTATTTGAGCTGAAATTCTTCCAACAACCTGTTTCCCATCTTTTGCGATAAATAATTTGGCTTTTCCGTGTTTTAGAAATTTTGAATATTTTAAGGTTATGAGCCTTTCAAGAAAGATCGGTGGAACAAAAGCTTTTTCACCCTTTTTTATCTCATATTCACAATCAACAAACTTTATAAGATCAAAAATCCCTTTTACTTCTTCTACCTTTATCATGATTTTTTTTTATTTATTTCGTTTTTTATTTTATGAACTCTGCTAATTTGTTTGGATTCAGGATGAAAATTCTTTCTCCCTTGTTTTTCCCCTCGTAGACTATGATTATTCCCTCAAAGAATTCTTTGATGTTCTTTATATCTGGTGGTGGATATAATTTTGCATTTATATTGTCAAACTCTTCTATTCCTTCTACTTCATCTGTAAGAACTCCGAAAAATTCCCTTTTTGTTTGACCTAAAACAATCATGAAAATCCTTCTCTCTTTTTCTTTTTTTTCTTCTCTCTCTTTTTCTTCTTTTTCTTTTTCTTCTTCTTTTTCCTTTAAATCTGTTTGTTCTCCTTCTTTGATTTTGTCTGATTTTTTTTCTTCATCATTAGTTTCAAGCTTTCTCATATCTATTATTTTTTTCAGGTCTATGAATGTTATGATTGTTTTTTCTCCTTGTGTTATTTCTACTTCTGCAATTCCTAATATATACGGTGGAGCTCCGCTTATTTGAGTTATTTGTAAATCTCCTTTTTCCTTTATTATTTTTTTTACCCTCTTTATATCTATTCCAAATCTTCTTTCGTTTATCCTGAAAAGTATGAGTTTTCTTATACCTTGCTGATCCATAGATTTATTTTAATGTTTTCTTTTTCCATCTTTTACTTCTTTTTTTGGTCTTCCAATTTTATTCTTCGTCTCGGAGTATCTTTTTATACTCTTTGTAAGAGAGGAGAGAAAATGATTCTATACTTTTGGAGATTTCAATTTCCATAAGCCAACCTTCTTTATACGGATCCTCTACAATTATTTTCGGGTCATCTATAACATCTTGGTTTATTTTCAGCACTTTCCCCGATATGGGAGATATTATCTCTACGGTTCCATCTGATGTCTCTATTTCTCCTATTATATCTCCTGCCTCTATTTCTGTTCCTTCTTCTGCATCTAAAATTATTTCTCGTATTTCCTCATCCTCGCTTGTGAGGAATTCTGTTATGCCTATTCTGGCAATATTATCTGATTTCAAATAAACCCAAATATGATCTTCTGAAAAGAGTAGATTTTTTGGTATGCTCATACTTAATTTTTCATCCTCCTCCCTTGATTTTTTATATAAATTTTTTTTATTTATTTTCCTTGTTGTGTTTCCATTTTCTTTATTTTTATTTCTCTGTCTTCTGTTTTTTTGCTTTTTTCTGATTCTTTTCTGTTTATTTTCTGTTTCTTATTACTTTTGAAATTTTTCCCCTTCCTTTTTGCATTTTCTTTTTCGGCAAATATTTATCTTGATGTTGAAAGATACTTTATTGCGATGAATCCTAAAATAAGGAGTGCCGAAAAAATTATAGTAAAAATATTGAAATATTTTTCTATAAAAACTTTTACTCTTTCGCCAAAGAAGAAAATTAAAGTTGATACTATGAAAAACCTCGCAGATCTTGATATAAGGGAAGCAATAATAAAGATTGGGAAATTTATTGAGAATACTCCTGCTGATATTGTGAAAACTTTGTACGGTATCGGAGTGAAGCCTGCGGTAAAAACTGCTATGAAAGCATTCTTATTATAAAGTTCTGATACTTTCATGAAAGTCTCAACGGAAAAAACATATTTGAGAAAAAAGTCTTTTGTAACTTCCCAGAAAAATTTTCCCAGAATATATCCTCCTATTCCACCTAAAACCGAAAAAATTGAAGTTATTGTCGCAAAATATAAAGCTCTTTTGGGTTTCCCAAGACAAAGAGCCATAAGCAAAACATCAGGGGGAACAGGAAAAAAAATGGATTCTGAGAAAGAGTTTAAAGCTAATGCCACATGGGACCACTTTGAATTTGCCCAACTCAAAACCCAATCATATATTCTCTTCAATATTCCGAACATTTGTTGAAATGTAAATTTACTCAGAAATTAGAATATGTAAAATTTACTCAGAAAAATAGATTTTTTTCACAAAATAGACATTCTTTCTCCAATCTTCTTTCACTCTGACCCAAAGGTCAAGATAAACTTTTCTTCCAGTAAGGTATTCAATTTCTTCTCTTGCTAGAGTTCCTATTTGTTTTATTTTGCTTCCGTCTTTGCCTATCACTATTTTTTTCTGGTTCTTTCTCTCAACATATATCGTTGCTTTTATATAAAGCGTACCATTTTCTCTTTCCTCTATTTGCTCCACTTCAACTGCTGTTGAGTAAGGTATCTCCATATGCAGATAGTTGTATATTTTTTCCATTATTATTTCCTGTATTATGATTCTTATTGGTTGCCCTGATATCATCTCGTAGGGGAATAGAACTTCATCGGTTTGTGGGAGATACCTTTCCGTTGTTTCTATAAGGTCATCAAGTCCATCTCCTTTGAGCGCTGAAATCGGAATTATTTCTGCATATAAGTTCCACTTTCCTACCTCTTCCATCATAGGTAGTAAAATTTCTTTTTTCACAAGGTCTATTTTTGTAAGAAGACAGAATACCGGAATCTTTATTTTTTCCTCTTTTAGAAAAGATTTGAGATTTTCCGCTACATCTATATCTTCACCTTGTATCCCCTCTGATGAATCTATAAGGTGGTAAATTATGTTTGATGTTTTCAGAGATTCAATTGCACTTTTTACCATTTCTGCTCCAAGTTCGTTTCTTGGTTTGTGAATTCCTGGGGTATCTATGAATGCTATTTGAATTATCTTCCCTTCTTTTTCATCTTTTATTGTCTTTATTCCTATTATTGATCTTCTTGTAGTTTGAGGTTTTGGAGAAACAGCAGAAAGTTTTGCTCCAACTAATTTATTTATTAGGGTTGATTTTCCGACATTCGGTCTCCCAACACAAGCTATGTATCCAAATTTTATTTTCATCTTTTCCATCTCAATATAATTCAAAATACTAATCCTATGCTTGAAAGGAAAATTTTACTGAAACTATATCCAACCCAAACATAAAGTCTGGGGGAAACAAAACCTCCGGATACTACGGGATAAGATGAGAATCCGAAAGCCAATCTGAACCATTTTAACGCTGTTGCAATCAATCCTGCGGATGGGTAAAATTTTGAAAAATAAACTACTTGCCCAAATATGAATATATCGTCTGTGTTTGTGGAGAAACTTCCTCCTACACCTCCGCCTACCGGTATATTTTCTTTCATGGTGTTTCTACTTGAAAATATAATGCTACCTACGCTTATTTTGAATTTTTCAAAGCTGTGCAGAGCAATACTTCCGATTCCGGCTATAAAATCTCCTTCACCTAAAACATCAGAGAACTCGTTATCCCACTTGAATCTGATAAAGGGTCCAACTCCGAGCTTTATATCTTTTGCGTAAAATCCGTAAGATAAATCTAATCCTGCAATTTTTGCTGAACCGTGTGAGCAGATAAATTTTGGTGTCAAGCATTTGAAACCTATGGCTCCGCTCAATCTTGAAGTTATGCTATCTGTTGCCCTTGCCGAGACCATCTTAAATCTATCTGATATGCCGAACGATAGATTTATATCATATTTTTCGATAAGTTCAAGTGATGCCGGGTTGCTTTCTGAATGAGGATGAACTAATCCGGCACCTTGAAATCTCACATCGGGAAAACCACCAAAAATGTAAATGTATTTTTCTTTACCTTTATCATTTCTTGTATCTCCAAAGCTTTCTGAGATAAGTAAAAAAGTAAGTAAAAAAAAGAGCACTATTACAGAAAATACTGAAAAAAATATTGATTTCGGGGACTTACTCATCTTGTGTTCTCATTATTTCTTCTATTTTCTGTATAACTTTGTTGAAATCTTCTTCTTTTCTTTTCTTTTCTAAAAAATAACTTTTGTAGATTTTGAAAATATTCTCTTCACCTATTTCAACATTTGCTATATTCTGATTTGTTTTTCCTTCATTTATTTTTTCTTCTAAATATGCTACGAATTCTACTTCTTTCGTGATTTTGTTTTTTATTTCAACAACTTTCTGGAAAGGTATTGACGGTGGAACTTTTAACTTTATTTTCTTTATATCCATAGGATAGCTTTTCAGTTTCATAATAATTCCATCAAGTTTTTCTTTTTCTAAATCAAACTCAAATTCTTTCAAAGTTCTTTTGAGGTCTAACTGAATTTCCCTTTCTTCTATATTTCCGTTTTTTACATTCAGCAAAATCACAAATTTCTTTTCATCTTTCTCGCCGAAATCTATTTGGTATATTGTTCCGGAGTAATATATTTTTGAGTTTGGAGACTGTATTTTTTGGAATCTGTGTATGTGTCCGAGAGCACAATATTTAAAATCTGCTGGGATTTTTCTTTCATCCACAGAATACTCATAAAGCAAGCTTATTTCCTTTTCTGTTCCTGACGGTTTTGCACTCATTAGAGCCATATGAGCTACCAAAATTGCTGTTCCTTTTTGAGCTGCTAACGCCCCAAGTTTTTTTATAATTTGTGATAATACCTCTGAATACTCTGCTGCTTTCTTATCTTTTGTTAAATCTTCTTCGGGTATTATTTTATGGACAAAACTTGGGGGTATGTATGGGATTGCGGCAAAACAGACATTTTCTCCATCTTTTTCGTATGTAAATAGCTGTTCTCTTTCGTAATATGGGAATACTTTTACATTTGCAAGACCTAAAAGTTTCCTGACGCTTTTGAGAAAATCATGAGAGTCATGGTTACCAGATATTATTAGAGATTTTACACCTTTTGAATTCATATCAAGGAAAAAATCCCATATTATTTCCTGGACCTCTATTGGTGGATTCTGTTTATCAAAAAGATCTCCTGCAACTAATATGCAATCTACTTTTTCTTCATTCACAATTTTTTTTATTTCTCCTAGTGCATAGATTAGGTCATCTTTTCTTGATATATCGTTATTCTTTTTCCCTGCGTGCCAGTCTGATGTATGAAGAATCCGCATTTTTCTGTTAATTCATTATAAATTGTATAAAATTGCAAAATAAAGAAAAAATTGGTAAATTAACAAAATATGGAAAAAAAAGAAAAAATTGATTACTTATTTTTGAAAGAGGAGGTTAGATGGAATGAAATCGGGGAAATTGGAGAAAAGGAGTGGAGATAGTAGTTTTAATTTAAGGTTTAGCTTTGGTTTCGGGTTCGGTTTTGGTGCGCTTATTTTATCGTGTATTTTTCTGAATTCCGGTTGCAATATCCAGAAGCTTGCAATAGTTATGACCGCCGAAGCAACGGGAAATGCGGCAAAAGAGATACAAAAATATGATTTGCCTTTTATAGTAGGAGCTGGTATTCCTTCTAATCTTCTCATACTTGAAACTGGAAGACTTCTTGCTCCGGATAATCCTGTTATTCTTGCAAACCTTGCTGAGACTTATTGTTCTTATGGTTCGGGTTTTGTTGAAGATTATGATCCGGAGAAGGCGAATATTCTTTACTATAAAGGATATAAGTATGCTGAGCAAGCTTTGTCTATAATCAACAAAAAGTTTAAGGTGACTTTGGAGAAGGTGAGAAAAGGAGAAGTTGCGGCAGAAGAACTCGCAAAAACCATAGAAAAAAAGCACATAAGGGAAGCTTTTTGGTATACGGCATGTCTTGGTTATTGGATAGCAACAGCAAAGGGTTCTCCGGAATCTGTTGTTGAGATTTCAAAAATGATTGCACTGGTAGATAGACTCATAGAACTTGATGAGGATTATTTTTATTCTTCCCCTCTTTTGCTTCGGGCTACATTTTATGCGACAGCTCCGAGCATACTCGGTGGGAGTCCGGTGAAATCAAAAATATACTTTGATAAAGTTTTCAAAAAAACGAACGGTAAATTCTTGCTTGCAAAAGCTGTTTACGCACAATTTTATGCAACTTTACTCAAAGATAGGACGGAAAAAGAAGTATATCAAGAGGAGATAGAGAGATTGAAGGAAAAGATAAAAAGTTATGAAGAAATAGTGGCGGAAACGGAAGACCCTGAAATAAAAGCGAAATTATCTCAACAGCTTGAAAACTTCAAGAAGGAGTTGCAAGATATAAATAATGAAAAAGTTGCAAGTTTATTTTCAGATAAAACTGGTGAGCAAATTTTTGATGAAACAATAGAAGAAATACTTGCAACTCCTGTTGATATACTCCCTGATGTTACTTTGGTTAATGCTATAGCGAAGGAAAAAGCAAAATTACTTAAAGGAAAAAGAGATCAATATTTTTGAACCTACATTTCTACGCCGAATATTTTTGGTTTTTTGTAATCATAAAAACCTTTTCCTGTTTTCCTACCGAGGTTTCCAGAGCTAACGAGTTCTCTTAATTTTGCAGGAGCTGCAAATCTTTTATCTTTTGTTCTCTCAAAGACATTATCTGCAATAGCTAATATAATGTCAAGTCCCATAAAGTCTGCGAGTTCAAAAGGTCCCATAGGGTATCCGAGACCGAGTTTGCAGGCTTTATCTATATCTTCATAGGATGCAAGTCCGCTTTCGGACATCCTTATAGCTTCAAGAATAAATGGAATAAGCAAAGCGTTTCCTATGAATGCAGGGGAATCTTTTGTTATTACTGGTTCTTTCCCTAAAAACTTTGCAAACTCAACTGCAAAGTTTATGTATCTCTCATCAGTTTTGATGGAGGGTATAACCTCAATTAGCTTCATAACAGGTGGCGGATTAAAAAAGTGGAAACCTAAAAATCTTTCAGGTCTTTTTAGAGCAGCGGCTATTTCTATTACAGGTATTGATGATGTGTTCGTAAAAATTGGCATATTTTCATCAATAACTTCTTCTGCTTTTTTTAGAACTTCTTGTTTAAGTTTGAGTTCCTCATTTACTGCTTCAATCACAAGAGAATCCTTTGGAATTTCATCTAAATTTGTAGTTCCTTTCAATCTTTCAATATTTTCTTTTACTTCTTCCTCTTTTATTTTTCCTCTTTTTATTCCGACTTCATAGAATTTTTTTATGTAATTTATTCCTCTCTCAAGAGAGTTTTGGTCTTTTTCCACAACGGTTACATTGAAACCTTTGTTCAGAAGAACAATCGCTATTCCAAATCCCATAACTCCGCATCCTATTACTGTACAGTTTTTTATATCTAATCCTGCAATTTCACTCATTTTATAGATTTACCTCCTTTTTCTTACATCATAATTTTTATAGTTCTTTATTTTTTCTATACTCTTTTACAAGTTTTTCTACTGTTTCTATTATTTCTTTGAGGGGAGTTCCAGGGATAAAAATTGCTTTAACTCCCCAGGATTTTAGAGCATCAAAATCTTCATCTGGAATTATTCCTCCGACCACTATTGGTTTATCTTCTATTTTCCTTTGTTTTAGCTCCTCTACAAGTTTAGGAATGAGCGCATTGTGCGCTCCTGATAGAATAGATATGCCTATAAGGTCCACATCTTCTTCAAGAGCTATATCTGCTACCTCTTTTGGAGTTTTATGTAATCCTGTGTATATAACTTCAAAGCCTGCTTCTTTTAGTGCTCTCGCTACGACTTTTGCACCTCTATCGTGACCATCAAGTCCTATTTTAGCTACCAAAATTCTCCCTTTCATATATACATCTTTTAGTTTTGTTCTATTGGATTTTACAAAAATTCAAAAATTTGAATTGATTTGTTTGGGATTATCTGATAATATGAGTTGAGATTATTTAATTCTATGAGGGAAGAACTTCCCAGGAATTTTTCTCTAAAAGTTTTTTCAGGTTACCTTCTCCTTTTAGTTTTTTAGCTTTTTCAATTTGGTCAAAGAGTAATTCTTCAAATGTTGGCTCTCTTACTCTTCTTATTATTCCAAGCGGTTCAGGAAATTCGGGGTAGTGCATATTTGCTATCACAAAATTCATATAAAAATCTGTTTCATCGTATACTGTTATTTTGTCTTTTGTTATACCGTTCTCTCCTATTTTAACTACTTTTGGTTTTCCATTTTCTATTATTATTCCTTTATCAAGGTTTTTCCCGAAAATTAGAGGTTGTCCGTGTTTTACTTCAATTGCTCTTTCACTTCTTACTTCTTTTCCTGCAAAGTCTTCAAATGCCTTATCGTTGAACACAACACAATTTTGGTATATTTGTATGAATGCTGTTCCTTTGTGTTTCGCAGCTTCTATGAGGATTTCAGTAAGTCGCTTTATATCTTTATCTATTGCTTTTGCTATAAATGTTGCTCTCTGCGACAAAGCAAGTAAAACTGGATCCACTGGTCTTTCTATAACGCCATAAGGAGAACTTTTTGTTATCTGCCCGGGAACACTTGTTGGAGAATATTGTCCTTTTGTGAGACCATATATTCTGTTATCAAAAAGCAAAATTTTTATATCAAGATTTCTTCTCATAAGATGCATGAGATGATTTCCACCTATTGCGAGACCATCTCCATCACCAGTTACAACCCAAACAGAAAGGTTAGGATTTGCAACTTTAACTCCTGTTGCTATTGCAGTAGCTCTTCCGTGTATTCCGTGCAATCCATAAGTATTCATGTAGTATGGGAAACGAGAAGAGCATCCTATTCCTGAAACTATTACAAAGTTCTCTTTCGGTATTCCGAGCTCTTTTGAAATTTCAGCAAATGCAGACCTTACAGCATTTAGGATTGCATAATCTCCACATCCAGGACACCATCTTGGTTCCTCACCAGAGTCAAAGTCCTTTGGTGTTATTTTTATTTCTACTTTTTGTTCAACCTGCTGCACTTTTTGTTACCTCCTCTCTTTTTTCTATAAATTTTCCTTCGTAGACTTCTATATGTTTTGACAATTTCCCTTCTTTTTCCATGTTTATTAGCTCTTTTTCAACTGCTTTCATCAGTTCTGATTCTTTGAAGGGAGTTCCTGTTACTTTGTTGAATCCAACTGCATCTACTCCAAATTTTCCTTTTATGAGTAAAAGAAGCTGCCCCAAGTTAAGTTCTGGGATTAAAATTCTTTTGAACCTTTTTAGGACATCGTGTAGATTTTTTGGGAATGGATTTATGTATCTCAGATGAGCTTGAGCGACTGGCCATCCTTTTTCAATTGCTCTATTTACAACAGCTCTTATATGTCCGAATGTGCTTCCCCATCCTAAAACTAAAAGTTCTGCGTCATCTGGACCGTAGACTTGTATATCAGGGATATCTGCTTGTGCTCTTCTTATTTTTTCTGCTCTCAACTTTACCATAAAGTCATGGTTTTGTGGGTCATAAGATACTTTACCATATATGTGTGATTTTTCAAGTCCTCCGATTCTATGTTCAAGTCCGGGGGTTCCGGGTTTTGCCCAAGGTCTTGCTAATGTTACTTCATCTCTTGCGTAAGGGTAAAAACCGTTAGGTTTTTCCCAAAAATCAACTTTTATTTCTGGAATACTATCTATATCAGGGATTTTCCAAGGTTCAGAACCCATAGCTATGTATAGATCAGACAGAACTATTACGGGGGTCATATATTTTATTGCAAATTTTGCTGCTTCAAATACCGCCCAGAAGCAATCACCTGGACTTTGCGGTGCTATAACTATAATTGGTGATTCCCCGTGTCTTCCATACAGAGCAAAGAGCAAATCTGTTTGTTCTGTTTTTGTTGGCATACCAGTTGATGGACCAGACCTTTGGTTATCTATAACTATCAGAGGAAGTTCTGTCATGACAGCAAGGTTTATTCCTTCTGATTTCAAAGAGAGACCAGGTCCGGATGTTGCCGTTATTCCTAATCCACCTGCGAATGATGCACCTATTGCTGTATTCACAGCTGCTATTTCATCCTCCATCTGCAATGCGATTATTCCGAAATTCCTGAAAGCTTCAAGGTAGTGTAGTATATCACTTGCGGGTGTTATTGGGTAAGAAGCAAAAACCACTGGGATTCCTGTTTTTTCTTTTATTGCTAAAATTCCGTATGCGAACGCTTCGTTTCCGGAGATATATCTATATTTTCCCGGTTCAAATGTATATTTTTGAACTTCTATTCTTGGGAATTTGTGTTTTATTTCAAGTGTTTCTCCATAGTTGTATCCCGCTTTTAGTGAAATTTCATTTGCTTTTGCTATTTCTGGTTTTTTCCCGAAGTTTTCTCTTATGAACTTTATTATTGGTTCAAGTGGGCGCATAAAGATCCACGATACCAGACCAAGAGCGAAAAAGTTTCTTGTTCTTATTTTATCTTTGTGGGGAATTTCTATTTCTTTCAGAGCTTCAAGTGTGAGTTTATTAAATTCCACTTTTATTACTTCAAATTTTGAAAGTATTTCATCTAATGTTTCTTCGCCTTTTAGTATGCTTTCCCAGTTTGCTTTTTTGTAGTTTATCTCATCAAATTCGTCTATGTTTATTATAACGAGGGTTCCGGGTTTCAGATAGGGAAGATTCACTTTTAGAGCTGCTGGATTGAATGCAACGAGTGCATCTGGTTCATCTCCGGGAGTTAATATATCAATTGAACCAAATTGTATTTGAAACGCGGAAACTCCGTAAGTTGTTCCTGCTGGTGCTCTTATTTCGGCTGGGAACTCAGGAAAAATAGCAAAATCATTTCCATATATTGCTGTTGCTAATGTGAATTGGGAACCAATAAGCTGAATCCCATCTCCTGAATCTCCTGCAAACTTTACCGTTATTTTTTGAACCCTTTTTCTTATTCCACCTGCCGGATCTTCTTCCATCATTTCTTATGATTTTAATCAATTTATGAAGTAATTTTCTTATTTTCAGATTTGTTTCTTTTTAAGCAATTTTTTGTTTTTTTACCAGAGAGGGAAAACTTTGGATGAAAATAACAGGAAAAAACCCAAATTTTTTTTATTTTCATATTTTTGAAAAATTATGAGTATTTTGAGCAATTTGAGACCCCCTTACAAAGCAACCCATAGAAAAAAGAGAGTTGGGAGAGGATACGGAACTCACGGAAAAACATCCGGAAGAGGACATAAAGGTCAAGGACAGAGAGGAACTCTTCCCCCACCTTGGTTTGAAGGAGGTCAAACACCTTTTATAAGAAGAATACCTAAAAGAGGTTTTAGATCAAAATTTCCTACTGAATATCAAATTATCAACTTGAAAGATTTAGCTAAAATTGAAGAAAACGAAATAACTCCGGAACTCCTTTACGAGAAAGGTTTGATTGATTCCTTAAGAAAACCTGTAAAAGTTCTTGGTGAAGGTGAAATTTCAAGACCAATTACACTAAAAGTTCACGCCGTGTCTTCTTCTGCCAAAAATAAAATTGAATCGCAAGGAGGAAAGGTTGAACTAATTGAGATGAAAAAATAATTTCTTTGTTTTTTGCGCTTTTTTTTTGATGATTAAATTTATCTTGCTATGAAAAGTATAAAAAAGAGTAGAAAAATATTTTTTATTTCGGCAGCTCTTTCTTTCTTTTTAAGCTCTTGTATTCTTATTTTTTTTTTTTTCGTCTTGTGCTCAAGGACCAGCAGGAGGGGGGCAGACTCAACAGCAACAACAACAGCAACAACAACAGCCAATACAAACTATTCCAACTTATAATCAAGATGTAAAACCAATATTAGATGGGAAATGTATAGGCTGTCATAAGCAAGGAGGTACCGCTGGTTTTGCTCCTTTAACAAGCTATGATGAAGTTGTAAATGGAACTGCCAGAGGGTCATCCTGCCAGGGAACCCAGAACTTAAACTATGTAGTCAAGGGAGATCCAAATTCAAGTCTTATTTACCTCAAAATAACAAATCCGCCTTGTGGTAGTAAAATGCCTCCGGGAGGCTCTCTTTCTCAAAGCGAAATAGATACAATAAAAAATTGGATTCTGGGAGGAGCACCTGAAAATTGAGAGTTTAATTAAAATTTTCTTTATATGGAAAAACTTTTTTTCCGTAGTATAAGCGATGTTTTGAGTCAGGCATCAAAGTTAAGAGAAATTTTTGAAGGCGGAGGAAAAATACTTTTATCTGACATATCTTGTTTTGTCGTTGCGGTTTTACCTTTTTCAAAAAATGCAGTAAAAGAAACTTTTGATTTGCTGCAAGAATTTTCAGGTGGGAACTACAACATAGCACCTTATATTGTGCTATCAGAAGAACTATTTCTGCCAAGATTTGTTTTTGCTACTGAATATGATAAGGTAATTTTTGAACTTCTGAAAAATTCTGGTTTGAATGCTGTTTTACTTTTGAAACCTACTTTCCAGTTTCCTCATTTTGTTTTGAAGAATAGAAAAATCGGAGTTAAATTTCCTGACGCTGAAATAAAAAATGTCTTGAGGGTATTGGGCGGAGTTGTTCTTTGCTTCCCAGCTATAAAGAATGGAGTTCCTGTTTCAAATCCTGAATTGGTAGATTTTGTAGATGTTGTAATACAAATTAAAAATTTCGCTCCCGCAAGGCTCCCGACTTATATTGAAGTTATTGAAAATTATGTTGTGAAAGTTGTTTCAGAAGGATTTTTATCAAAGAATGATTTCCAAGAAAAACTAGCTCCTTTGGGGTTCAGGGTGGTTTAAGTTTTGAGTTTTTGAAATTGATTTTACCTTTCTTTACATTTTTTTATTGTTTTTTTATATTTTCTTTTTTTCTGTTTTATTTATGCCCTCGCAGATAAAAGTTTTGATGGTTGTTGATTTGGAGGGATTCACAAAATTTTCAGAAACTCACAGCCAAGATGAGCTAAAAGATCTTATAGATAGTTTTGAAAAGTTTGTAAATGAAATAGCGGGAAGATTTTCGGGTGAGGTTATAAAGATTTTGGGTGATGGAGCTTTGATGATTTTTGATAGTGCAGAAAACTCTATTAAAGCTGGAAAGGAAATAGTTCAAAATAATTTGAAGGGGCTCAAGATAAGAGCATTTGCACATATTGGAGATTTCATAATAGATAAAGAGAAAAAAGATGTCTTTGGTTTTCATGTAAATTTTGCTTTCAGACTTTTAGGGTTTATACCGGGTGGAATATTTGGTGTATCCGAGTCTCTTTTCCATATTATAACTCAAAAGGAAGATTTTGCTGAATCTCCAAAACTTTCAGTCAAAGGAGTTTCTCATCCTGTAAGATTTTTCTTTTTTCCAAAATCTCAAATAAAGTTTCAGGAAACATATGATGTGAAATTTTTTATAAAGGAAGCTCCATGGTGGCTCAGAGCCATTTCGTTTTATATTGATGTACTTATTTTTTCAAGCACTTTTGGAGTACTTTCAAGTTTGGCTATTGCAAAACTTTTACCCAAAATCTCATACTCTATATGGGGAAAGAATTTAGATTTTTCACTTGTAGAGGGTCAAGGTGAAGAAACAAGGCGATCTCAAGAACAAACTCAACAAGAACAAAAAGAAGAAAAATTATCAGAAACTCAAAAAAAAGAAAAGGAAAAAGGAGAAAAAAGGAAAGTTGTAGAGCTGAAAAGTCCTGTTGTAGGTATAGAAGGCGGAGGGGGAAAGTTGGAAGTTCATATACCAAAAGGTAAAATAGAGGCTGAACCCGGGAGAGTTAAACTTATGTTTTTTGGGAAAGAAATCTCAATATCTTACATACAAATTGGTGGATCGCAAGTTTTTTTCTTCATTCTTTATCTTGCACTCTTTTGGTATTTTGCAAAGGGCAGAACACCGGGAGATTTTTTGTGCTCCTTGAAGGTTGAAAAGATGAATGGTGATAACCTTGATTTTCTCACCGCTTTTTTAAGGGCTTTATTATCTGTTGCATTCACCATATTTTTAGGTATTGGTATAATTTTACCTATGATTTTTCTGGGAAAATCAGGTCAAGATATTCTTACAAAAACAAGAGTTGTGGTTGTGTAGTTTAAATAACTATTGCCCTTAAAATTTCTCAATTATAGTTATGGTCTCATTTTATGGTCTCATTCTTTCAAGCGTGCTTTTGATTTCCTCAAATTTTGAAGATACAAACTGCGTTGTTGCTCTATATCTCAGGGCATTTTCTGAAAGTTTTATCATCTCATTATCTATATCAACAGAGTTTCTGTCGGGTCCGAATGCGGTTGTTTCGTAAAAAACTGTTGGTTTGGGAGGGGGTGGGTAGGGGGAGGGGAGGTGGGTAGGATGCGTTCTTGCAAGCTCAATTTTTCTCCCCCTTACCTTATCTTCTTCAATTATTGATTTGAGATATGGTTCAAAGCTCAAATCTTTTGCTTTATATCCTGGTGTATTTTGATTTGCAATATTTGAGGTTATAATAAGGTGTCTTTGGAAAAGCAAATCAAGGGCATTTTTGTAAAAGACGAAATCTTTTCCAAAAAGTCTTGTATCTTTTTCTAAATTTTCCATCAAAATTTTGAAGCGAAAAACGTTCCATAGGAAATTTTTTCCTATCTTCAAAATTTTGTTGGAGTTTCATTAAAATGTCAGAGAAAAATTTTTTGCAAGATACATTAGGGAACTTGGTTTGATAAAAACCTGATTTTTTTCTTTCACATTAAATCTTTTTGTGGATTATGAGGAAAATAATATGGGCTCCGTGGAGAATTGAGTATATAGAGAAGGCAAAATCGGGAGAAAAGGAAGAATGTTTTCTTTGCAGAGCGTGGGAGAAGGGCGACAGCCTTGTGGTATATAAGGGTAAAAGTGCATTTGTGATAATGAATAAATATCCTTATAATTCTGGACATATTATGGTTTGTCCAAAAAGGCATGTTGCAGAGCTTGAAGATATACCGCCTGATGAAAAGATGGAACTTTTAGAACTTTTAGAAGTTTCAATCAGAGCTTTGAGAAAAGCTATAAAACCTCATGGCTTTAACATAGGAATAAATATGGGGCGTGCTGCGGGAGCCGGTCTTGAAGATCACATCCACATCCATGTCGTCCCGAGATGGGTAGGAGACACAAATTTTATGCCAATCTGTAGCGATGTAAAAATCATAGTTGAAGATATAAACTCTTCTATGATGAAAATAAAAAATTACTTGAGCGAGGCGATTATTGAGGAACAAAAAAACAGTAAATGAAAGATTGTGAAAATTGGAATTCTGAAAATTTTATGAATAATCGGAGGAAAATTTTTTAATTTCTTCCTCTATTATTTTCTTTATTTCGCTGAATTTCGGTTCTACAAAAAATTGCTTTGTTTTCATAAAATTCAAAGCCGCTTCCGGGTCTTTAAGTCCATGACCTGTTATAGTACAGACTATAACTTGATCTTTCATTTTAATTTTTTTGTTTTTGACCATTTTTATAAGTCCTGCTATTCCTGCGCATGGAGCAGGTTCGCAAAATATTCCCTCCTTTTCTCCCATGAACCTATATACAGATATTATTTCTTCATCGCTTACCATATCTATTAGACCATCTGATTCTTTTACTGCCAGTTCTGCTTTTTTCCAGTTTGCAGGATTCCCGATTCTTATAGCGGATGCAATTGTTTCTGGATTTTCTATTGGGTGTCCTCTTACAATTGGAGCTGCTCCTTCAGCTTGGAACCCAAACATTCTCGGAATTTGATCTATCTTTCCGAGTTCTTTGTATTGTTTATATCCTAACCAATATGCATATATGTTTCCTGCATTTCCTACGGGTAAGAAATGGTAATCTGGAGCAAATCCCAATACATCACATATTTCAAATGCGGCTGTTTTTTGCCCTTCTATTCTCCAAGGATTTATTGAATTCACTATGAAAAGTCCGAAATCATCTGATATTTTTCTGACAAGTGAAAGTGCATCATCAAAATTACCTTTTATTCTGATAATTTTTGCTCCATATGCTACTGCTTGAACGATTTTCCCAGTTGCTACATTTTTTTCCGGTACAACTACGAATGCTGGTAAATTAGCCCTTGCTGAGTAAGCAGCTGCTGATGCTGATGTGTTTCCGGTAGATGCACATATTGTTGCTCGTGCCCCAACTTCTTTTGCTCTCGTTATTGCAACGGTCATTCCTCTATCTTTGAAAGATGAGGTTGGATTTAATCCCTCATGCTTGAAATATATTTTCCCAGAAAATCCCATCTCTCTTAACTCTTTTACAAGATGTACGGATTCTATAAGCGGTGTGTTTCCCTCCAGCAAAGTAACTGGTTCTATATTTATCTTTTCCCCTTCAACAGATATAAGATTATGGTATTCGTGAATTATCCCTCTCCATCTTCTATAATTACTATTTGCAAAGCTTTTCAAATTATTATCTTCACTACTCATAAATTGGGATAATAATAAAAAGGAAGTTTTTAATTATTTTATTTATTTAACGATTTAAGCTTATTTATTGGAAAAGCTCTTTTGGTTTATTGCAATTTTTTTGACTATTGGTCAGGTTTACAAATTATGTTTAGTGATTTTATGTAGTAATTTTATGTAAATTCTGGGTTTTTATATGAAAAGATTAATTTTTATTTTGATTCAGTGTTTGCGCCTGTAGCTCAAAAGGATAGAGCGTTGGACTTCGAATCCAAAGGTTGCGGGTTCAAGTCCCGCCAGGCGCACCACTTATTTCTTTTTCCATCCTCATCCATCTTGGAAAGCTTTCTCCTGTGAAATGAAAACCTAAAGATTTATAAAATCTTATGGCTTTTTCATTATTTGCTCCAACCCATAATCCTACCTTATTAACACCTTTGATTTTAAAATATTCAATAGCCTGCATTATAAGAAATTTTCCTAATCCCATTTTTTGAAATTCTGGAGTTATACATATCTCATGAATTTCTCCTGTTTTTCCGTTCCACCACCATTCAGAGCTACAAGCTATGAATCCTATTATACCTGTTTTTTTGTCGTAAAGTATCTTGAAAAAATCTGAGTGATTTATCAGCCACCTTATATACTTTCTTGCATGCTTTTCCGTCGGTTCCCCGTATTCCTCCATACCTTCGTATGCCTTCATATACACTTTTGTAATCTCATCAAAGAACCTATCTGTTATTCCAAATTCAGATAAGTCTTTGATTTCTATTTCTGCTGTGCTTTCTATTTTTTCTTGTGGGTTTTTTATTTTTATCTCATCAAATATGGTTCCCATTGAGGATAAAATTTTAAGTCTATTTCTCTTGCGTTGATAATATTTATTGTTGGTTGGCGTGGTTCCCTGATTAAAGTTAATCCTGCTTCCTCTGGTGTTCTATCTCCTTTTTTCAGGTTACATGATATGCAGCTTGTTACTACATTTAACCATTCAGTCTTTCCTCCTCTTGACCTTGGTATTACATGATCTATCGTCAGATTTTTCGGAGAGAATTTTTTCCCGCAATACTGACATGTAAATCCATCTCTTATGAAAATTCCAAGTCTTGACACTTTTGGTTTTGATATTTTAGGGTCAATATCTGTATCTGTTACGATTATTTTAGGAATTTTTATCCTCCTTGAGACAGTTGAGATATATTCCTCTCCATCCTCTGGTTCTAATTTAATCCATTCCCAAATTGAAAGGGTTTCAAAATTTTCTGTGAGGACTTTTGCGGATTCTCTGAAAAGCAGAGAAAATGTATGCCTTAAATTAGTAATATAGCAAGGAATAAAATTTTTATTGAGAGCAAGAACTGCTCTTTTTATTATCCTTTTCCCGCTTTGATTTTTGGTTATATTATCCCCCTCTGAATAAAAAATTACTTCTCCATCTTTGCCGTTTGTACCTTTTATTTCTTCCCAAAAGAAGGCATTCACCTCCTTTTCTTCAATCGTTGTATTTAATTTAAAATAAGCAATTTTTGAGCTTTTGAGGCAATTTTACAGAAAATTTTTTAGTCTATTGTTAAAAATTTTTGAAAATTAGAAAATAATTTTTATAATTCATCGATAGAAATGCTGATAACTATTTATTATTCCTTCCGTCGCGCTATCTAAAATGGCGATCAAAATATTTTAACAATGGGCTATTTTCAGTCTTTTGAAAATTTATTTATTTACTTTTTTTTGGAAGATTTATTTATTATTTTTTTGATGTAATGAGAGGAATTTTTATTTTTTCTGTTTTTGTTTTCTTCTTTTTTGTTTTGGGCAAAATAGATTGTATGGAAGCGGGAGAGACAAAGGAAAAAGGGACAAAGACATTTCAGATAAAATCGCCAGCTTTCAAAAACGGTGAAAGAATACCAAAAAAATATACTTGTGAGGGAGAAGATGTTTCTCCTCCTCTTGAATGGTCGGGAGCCCCAGAAGGTACAAAAAGCTTTGTTTTAATAGTTGATGACCCAGATGCCCCAATAGGAACCTTCAATCATTGGGTGGTCTACGATATTCCTGCCTCTAAAAACTCTTTACCAGAAGGAGTTCAGAAGAAACCTGAAATTGAAGGTGGAATAAAGCAGGGAAGGAATGATTTTGGTAAAGTAGGGTGGGGAGGACCATGTCCTCCGCGTGGGCATGGCATTCACAGATATTTTTTCAAAATAAAAGCTATATCTCAGGAGAGTTTAAATCTCCCTCCGGGGGCATCAAAATCGGATGTTCTCAAAGCAATTGATGGGAAGATTTTGGGCGAAGCGGAGTTTTTCGGGACATACTCAAGGTGATAGCTTGAATCTTTGAGTCATTTTCCCAAGTTTATCGGCAATTCCCAGGATGTTATCTGCTCTTGCTTTTAGGATTGTTATTATTCTTCTTATTTCCTCGGTTGTCCCAGATAGCTCAACTGCTGATTTCCTCGCTATATCAACGCTTTTGCTTCCCTCTTTCAGCTTCCTCCTTACCCTTCCTATCATCTCATATGAATGAGATATATTGTGGAATAGAGTTTTTATGTTATCTAATTCATCGGACATTAGAGTTATGAGTTTTGAGGTGTTGTTTTTGATCTCTTTGAGATCATCATAAGAAAATAATACTTCATTTGAGCAAGATTTAGCTATATGATGCATCTTTTGGACATCTTGAATGATTTTTCTGACTTTCATGAAAGCTTCTTGAAATTGACTTATTGCCTCATTCCCTTCTTTTTGAGCCTCCTTTAATTCTCTTTTCGTTTCCTCTGAATGCACTATAATTTTTGTTACATTATTTTCAATAGTGTTTCTTGTTTTATCAAGAGTATTTATAGGTTCTTCAACTTCGTTCTTTATTACCTCAGCAGCATATAAAATGATCCTGTTTAGGTTTCTGATTTCATTTACTAAATTCTTTAACTTTTCTTCTGCTCTCTTTGAAAGTTCTTTTATCTCTCCTGCTATCACTTTAAATTCCTTTCCTATTTCCGTCTGAGCTTCTTCATGAGAGATAGCTATGTGGACATTAACTGATAGTATGTTCATATCATCCATGTGGTCAATAAGATCTGATATATCTTCGGTTAGTTTTTCTATTATTTCTAGGGATTCTTTGAGGGATTTGAGAGTTTTACTTTTAGCAGAGGTTATTCTGCTTATTGAATCTGCAAGGGAATCGTTTTGTGCTCGTATGTTTTCTCCGCTTTCGGTGATAACTGTTGCAGATTCTTCGCATTTTTTTAGCTTATTTTGTATATCTTCAAGCTTGCCTTCAATTTCTGCTTTCACATCCGATATCTTTGATAGATCAGAGTATATGTTTTCTGATTCTAATATAGTTTTTATAGTTTTTAGACTTCTCACAACATTTTCTATGATTCTGTGTATATTTTCTGAATCTTTCAGTATCCTTTCGGCTTCGGATTTTGTTTCGCTGAGTTTTTTCTCAGTATTCTCTACTCCCTGAATCACATAAGTTATAATAGATGCCAGATCTTCTAAAAACCTTACAACATCTTGAACTAATTCATATACACTTTCAGTTGATTCGGATACCATCTCTATCTCTTTTTCTTGTTTATCACTATTTTGTTTTATCTTTTCTGTCATTTTGTTTATGTCTTTTACTATGGAAACTAAAATTCCAGACAATCTCTTTATTTCCTCTAACTCGGCTCTGAGGATATCTACCATTTTTGCAAATGACATGGAGATTTCTCCTATCTCATCAGAAGAATCTGAAATTGGTTTTTCAGTAAGGTCCAAGTCATCTGCTATTTTTTTTGAGATATCCCTTACTTTGTTCAGAGGCAAAATTAAGTTATTTAGTATTATCATGAAAATGATAGCTGAAACCAAAGTTAAAAATAGAGCGAGAGAACCTATGCGGATGATTTTTGACCAGAACTCTACATCAAAATTCCTCATAGATACAGCTAAAACAGTAAAACCTTTAAACTCCTTCTCTTCATTTTTTCCTTCAGCAAGAGCCGGAAAAGTCTGTTTTTGTATCATTACAGGATTAAGAAATAAAATTACTTCATCACCAGTTATAGTTTTCTTGCTCAATATGTTCTGTGTAGAGTCGTAGCGGATAGAGTTTTCAGATTTTGTTAAGTTTCTTATGAACCATATAAGATCCTGTGATATCTTTTCATCTTTTGTTTTATAAGTTATGATTTCACCATTTCTATTTATCGCTCCTGCAAATACAACATCTTCATTCCCCATAAATAGATCTATAACCTCACCCAAAAGAACCTTATCTTCCTGAATAAACCCATATGTTATTGATGAGTGATTACGGAAGAATTCGGATATTTGTTGTCCTTTTTGTACTATTTGCTTTTTGAACATCTCTCGGAAGTTTATGAATACAATAAATCCAATTGCAAGGAAGATCGTAATGATCCCTAAACCGAAGAAAAAAATAAGTTTTACCCTAATTGAATTCAGCCTCATAATTTAATTTTAATATTTCAGATTAAGTTTGATTATTTTTTCTGATGTAGGATTGATAGAGATTTTCTATACTATTTTCTTTCTTGGATTGATGGGATAGCAAAAAGAATAGCTCCATTTTCCCATAGCTCATCTTTGAAACGTGGGAGGACAGAAATTTTTCTTTTATATCTTACAACATTCTTCCCAACCTCCAACAAAACTTCAAGGTTGCCATCTGGTTGATTTTTCAGTATTTCCCGTATTTTTGAGAGATAAGATAAGCTTTGGATCTTTATGAGTAGAGACATTTCAGATGGTTCAAAAAATAAAAAAGATATCATTTTTCTCTGAACTTTCTTTCCAACAAACACATATATTTTGCCTTCCTTTATTTCTTTTCCATTTTTTCTTATGAGGAGAATCTCATAGTTTTCCCTGGGGTCATATGATACTTCGCAAGTCAGAATACTTCCTGCTGGAGTTTGAATAATTTTTTTTACTCTTCCTATGATTTCTGCTATATCTTTAAACTCTATTGGGAAAATTCCGTAACTTATGGATTCTATTTGATTTTTTATTTCACTCTTTGAGAGAAGAACTCCTATTGTTTCTATTTCCATTTTCTCTATTTCATATTGTCTTTGTTTATTTCCATTATCAAATAGGCTTGTTCTTTGCGACAGGAGAGCTTCTAACAAATTCAGAGCTTTCTCCCTTGATATGAATTCGTCAAATGCTCCTGCTTTTACAAGTGTTTCTATAACTTTTTTGTTTATTTTGAACCTGTGAGCATTCTTTATAAAACCTTCAAAGCTCGTTATTTTTACTCTCTGTCTCATTTCCTCTATTGCTTTTACTGCTGCTTCTCCTAATCCCTTTATTCCTCCGAGACCAAACCTTATTGCATTTCCTTCAACCGAAAACTCGCTCTTGCTTTTCGTTATAGATGGCGGCAAAATTTTGAAACCAAGTCTTAATAGTTCTTCTATGTATTTTGAGAGCTTTTCCAGATTGTTCATCTCAGATGTCAGGAGGCTTGCCATGTATTCAAGGGGAAAATTGGCTTTCAAGTAAGCAGTAACATAAGCAAGGAAGGCGTATGCAGCGGAATGAGATTTGTTAAATGCATATCCTGAAAATTTTTCCATGATTTCAAATATTTCTTCTGCTTTCTCTTTTGGAATCCCTTTTTGTTCGCAACCCATTATGAACCTTTCTCTGACTTTCTCCATAAGTTCTGCTTTCTTTTTCCCCATAGCTTCTCTGAGTATATCTGCTTCACCCATAGAAAATCCTGCGAGTATGTTTGCTGCAAACATTATCTGTTCTTGATATAAGAAGTTTCCATATGTTTCTTTCAATATACCTTCAAGGTCGGGATGTATGTATTCTGTTGGTTTTAACCCCTTTTTCCTTTCTATAAAATCATTTACCATACCAGACTGTATGGGACCTGGTCTATATAGCGCAACAGCTGCTATAAGTTCTGAAATGTTTTCGGGTTCGAGTTTTATCAGAAGTTCTCTCATACCTGCGCTTTCGAACTGGAAAACACCAAATACATCTCCCTTTTTGAGCATCTCATAGGTTTTTTTGTCGTCTAAAGGTATATTGTTAAAGGAGAGTTCTTTGCCGTGATTTTCTTTTATCATCTTGAATGTTCTATCTATCACGGTCAGCGTATCAAGACCGAGGAAGTCAAATTTTACAAGCCCGATTTTTTCCAAAGATTCCATGTCAAACTGGGTTACAAATTCATCTTTTGCCCTTGCGATAGATGTGTATTCTGTGATTGGTTTATCTGATATGAGAAATCCAGAAGCATGTGAGCCAATATGTCTTATTAATCCTTCAAGTTTCTTTGCTTTTTCAAAAATCATCCTAAATCTTGGGTTTGAGTCAATTTTATTTTTGAACTCTGGGATCTCTGCGTATGCCTCATCAAGGGTCCATTTTCTTGATGGCTCCTGTGGTACAAGTTCTGCAAGTTCTGAAACACTTTCCAGAGGCTCATCTAATATTCTCCCGACATCTCTTATAGCAAGTCTCGCTCCAAATGTTCCGAAAGTTATTATATGGGCAACGTTATCTTGACCATACTTTCTTTTTACATATTCTATCACCTCATCTCTTCTTTTCTTGCAGAAATCAACATCTATATCTGGTGCCTTTTCTCTTTCTGGGTTTAGAAATCTTTCAAATATGAGCCCGTACTTTATCGGGTCTATTTCTGTTATTCCAAGCGAGTATGATACTAATGAACCTGCTGCTGAACCTCTTCCCGGACCAACCATTATGCCTTTGCTTTTTGCCCACCTTATATAGTCATCTACTATGAGGAAATATCCTGAAAAATTTTTTTTAGATATGACATCAAGCTCCTTTTCAAGTTGTTCATAATATATTTTCTCATCAAATTCTTCACCTTTATCTCTCTTTTCTTTTAACCTTCTTTTGAGTCCCTCATATGCTTTTTTTCTGAGCGTTTCATCTGGATCTCCAAACTCAGGAGGCTTTGGAATTCTCAGATGGCTCGGTTTTTTGAATTCAAATGAAACAGATTTTATAATATCTTCGTGAGATTCTATGCTTTGTGGAATATCTTTGAAAATCTCTATCATTTCTTCTTTTGATTTCACATACAAACCCTTTATTTTGTACCTGAATCTGTTTTCTGATTTTATTTTTTCCCCGTATGCTATGCAAACAAGCATATCTTGAATCTCGTATCCGTCTGGGGTTGCATAATGACAATCTGCTGTTGCTACACAAGGAATATCAAGTTCTTTTGAGAATTCAAGGAGATAACTTACTACTTTTTTCTGTGTTTCCCAGGTTTGAATATCTTCTTTTCTGTTTGGGTCAGCTGGTTCTCCTCTCATTATCTCAAGGTAGAAATCTCTCCCAAAGATTTTTTTGAACTCCTCAGCTTTTTTTCTTGCTTCATCTATTTTCCCTTCAATTATGAGGCGTGGAATGATTCCGTTAAGGCATCCCGATAGCATTATAAGACCTTCTTTATATTCAATCAGAGTTTTGATATCAATTCTTGGTTTTCTATAAAAACCTTCCATATTTGCGATTTTGAGGAGTATACAGAGATTTTTGTAGCCTTCTTCATTTTTTACAATGAGTGTTGCGTGAAAGTTTTTTTCATCCTGATTTTTTTCCGTAAGCTTTCCGGGAGCTATGTAAATTTCGCAACCTATTATGGGTTTTATTCCAGCTTCACTTGCCTTGAAGAAAAATTCAACAGCTGAGAAAATATTTCCGTGTTCTGTTATAGCTATTGCGTCTATTTTGCCCTCACAAGCTTTTTGTATGAGTTGGTCTACCGTCATCGCACCATCAAGTATGCTGTAATGAGTATGTGTATGGAAGTGCCCAACCATATATTGAAAATAATTTTATTAGAACAATTTTTATTTTTAAACTTCAAAATCTCTTTGAGAAGAAAAGCGAAAAAGAAAAATCAAGAAAATTTTTCCCTTTTTTCAATTGAGGTTCAAATGGGTTGGAGGACAAATCTGGATTTTCAAAGAGAAAGAGCATAAAAGATATGCCCGCTGTTGTGGATTCATCTAAATCTATTGCCAAAATTGGACCGAATTCATATATTCTTTCTTGATCTTCTGATTTTGAACTTTTTTCAGCCCACCTTCTTGTAAAATGAAATCTTGCTCCCAAATAAAAACCATCTAAAATTTCCCCTGACATTTTTATCCATAGGTCATCAGAAAAAGGTCCTGCGTGCGAGCCCGTGTACATTCCTCCTACTGAAAGTGGATAGTTGTGATGCGCATAAAAAGGTTTGTTTTTATTCGTTGATGTAAATTCTGTTATAAATGAAAATCTTCCTATTTTACCTGATATTCCAAGTAGCCAAGCTATATCTAAAAGTTCAAAGGGGAAAGGAAAGCATTTCATACCTGCTGCTCTATCTTCGGGTTGCCAACAAGCCATAATATCATCTCCGGCGTATTCAAGGTATCCTGCAAGTTCATCAAAGATTTGAACTCCTAACTTATCTAATATCTGACCTATGTTGGTGATTAAATAAAACCCTGCTGCCTGATTTGTGTCTCTACTTGCCCAGTATTCCTCACATTCTTTCTTTTTTGCCTCATCTTGTTCATATTTGCAGATTCCTGATGCGTTTTCTAATCTCCCTGTAAATAGATCGATATAGTCTTGAAATGTTTTTGGTTTTACTCCTCCTTTTCCTCCAAAAGCAATAATTCTGTTTGCACCCAACCGAAAGAACAAAATTCCCCACTCAAATCTCATTATAAGGAAATTTGGATCGGGATATTTATAATTTGGATCACTTACGAACACTAATCCTAAAAGCCCAGATATATCTCCAAAGCAAAAATCACCTATGCATGGCAAGGGTAAATTTTTTATTTGACCTGACAAAAATTTTTGTGGTTCTATATTGTGTGAAAGTAAAACTGAATTATGAATACCTGGCCCCAAGGATATTGAATCTTTGCCTCCTGAAAAAATCAAATATTTGAATTTTGTTTCAAAAGATAATCTGTGAAGAAATATTGGCTCATATCTTGGGAGTGAAAAGAAAGGTTCTGCTAAAATTTTTGTGTTTATATCCTCATCGCCGTATGTTATTCCGAAGAGAATAGAGTTGTATGTATTCAATCCCTCCGAGAGTTTGAATCCTTCGTAGTTTGGAAAAAGTATTTGATCTTGGAGAAAAATCGTTCTTTTTCCATTTCCTGAAAAGAATGCTAATGAGTTTCTGATTTCCGCTCCTAAACTGAATTGTCCCAAAATTAAATTTGATATTATTATGAGTGAAGTTGTCATCAATTTTTTTATGATGATTTTACGATTTCTCCTCTGAGAGAGTTTCTGAAAGCTTCTGTTATTTTTACATAGACTATTTCTCCCGGAGGTATTTTTCCTTCAAAATTTACAGGTTTGTTGGTTCTTGTTCTTCCTGTTGAATCTTTATCTGGATTTCGTTGAGCGGGACCTTCAACAAGTATTTCCTCAACCTTTCCTATGTATTCTTTCATTTTGCTTAAAGTGATTTCATCTTGTATAGATTGCAGGTATCTTAATCTTTCCGCTTTTACTTCTTCTGGGATTTGATTTTCCATTTTTGCGGCTGCGGTTCCAGGTCTTGGAGAGAACTTGAAAGAGAAAATATCATCAAACTTTACTTCTTTTATAAGTTTGACTGTTTCTTCAAAATCTTCGTCTGTTTCTCCTGGAAATCCGACAATTATATCTGTTGTGAGTGCGATTGATGGGATTTTTTTTCTGAGTTTTTCTACTATCTCCAAGTACTGTTCTATTGTGTATCTTCTTGCCATTTTTTTTAGGATCTTGTTTGAACCAGATTGAACTGGCAGATGAAGGTGTTCGCATACTTTTTCACATTCTGCCATGGTATCTATAAGTTCATCTGTCATATATTTTGGGTTTGATGTTGTGAATCTTATTCTCAATATTCCATCAATTTTATTTATTTCTCTGAGAAGTTGTGCAAAAGAGATTTCACCGGGTATGTTCCATCCATAACCGTTTACATTTTGCCCTATCAAAGTTACTTCTTTTACTCCTCGTGATGCGAGTTCAATTATTTCCCTTATTATATCATGAGAAGGTCTTGTGACTTCTCTCCCTCTTGTTATTGGGACCACACAAAAAGTGCAGAATTGATTACATCCTTCTTGTATTGTGACGAAAGCCTTTACTCGTGAGCCATCGTAAAAGGTCTCTGGTATTGGGCTTTCAAATCTATCGTTTATATTTGTGGTGAGTGATGTATCAACTACGATCTCTCCTGCGATTACTCTTTTTACTATTTCATCTATTCTGTGTATTGCATGTGTTCCTACTACAAAATCAGCTCCGGTTTTATCCAAAAGCTCTGAACCTTTAAGTTGGGCTACACATCCAGTTATTCCTACTTTCAAATCTTTCTTTATTTTTTTTAGTTTTATGAATTTGCCGACCTCTGAATATACTTTGTGTTCTGGTTTTTCTCTTACTGCGCAAGTATTTACTATTATTACATCTGCTTCATATTCTGATTGAGCTGGTATCATTCCGAGTTTTGCTATCATTCTTTCTGAATCTTTTTCGTTCATCTGACATCCAAAAGTTCTTATAAAAACCTTTTTACCTTCAAGTGATATTTTGTCTATATCTTGTGTTCTTTCACCCTTGTAGATTTTCTCCTCTTTATATATTTTCCCTGCTGTATTCATGGTTTGCCCTAAAATTAAAAGTATAATGAATTTCTCTTCGGAGTTATATTTTTCCTGATATTGTTGGCTGAATGAAAAAAAGATAAGGAAATCTAAGTTAATGGTAATCTTGAATTTACCTTCTGATTCAGAGATGCGAAACAGTTAAATCCCAAAACCTGCTCAATTTCTTGACTTTCTTTTTTCAAATGATTATATTTTTGTTATGAAGTTTTCCTTCCCTTTTTCCTTACAAACAAAAGGTTTATCTTATCTATTTCCATCCTATTCTTCCTCCTTGTCTGCGGAAAAGATAACACACAAAAACAAAAGGAGTGGGAACTGAAAAAACTTAATCTCGGTATCAATTTTGGCTTCCCTTCTTTCATGCAAATTCCCGCTCCTATGAGAGAGTTCCCAAAGATTTTTGATATAAAACCTTCTTTTGCAATCCAGAGCTGCGAAATAAAAATCTCAGGCGGATTTTTGGTTGATGGATACAACTCTTTCTGCAGAGATTACAGAAAAGAAAATTCTTCCCCAACAAAAGTTGCATATGTTCAAAAAGCAGAAATTTCTCCTGAATCAAAAATCTTCGGTGAATTACAAAAAGTTGATGGGTGTTTCCCAGACCTCAAAGATGAATTTTTGAAAGCGAAAAATCAAAACGATAATGTGAGGATAGGAAAGAAGTTAGGGAAAGATAAAATTTTGAGATTGAAGGACGAGAGTTTGAAATTAGAAGGAGGAGTTTATTATTTCAAGGAGAAGGTCAGATATTTGGAGGTGTGATGGCGGAAAAGTTTGAGGCGGGGGGGTCGGGAGTGTAAATGGGAGAGTAAGGTCAGGTCAGGTTTTAAATCCAAGTATTCACTATGAGATAAGGTTTTGGGGCTTTCTTTGGTAAAAGTGAATCCAGAGGATTTAGTTTTGTGGTCAGGTCAAAGTTATCAGATGAGTGCAAATGCTTTGAATGTAGAAGGCAAGGAGATAGAGTGTGCGGAGTTTGAGTGGAATTTGGAAGACTCTTTTGTTGCGAGGTTGAAAGGGAGTGAGGTTGAAGGAAAATCAGCAGGTCAAACAAGGATTTGGGCAATCCTTGCAAGTCAGAATTTGAGGTTTTTTGCAGGACAAGGTTTGGTGAGAGTTTGGGAATGGAGAGAGTTCTCATCACCAGCTGGCAGAGAAACAAATGTGATTTATAATGATAGGAGATTGCCTACATATGTGGAGGAGCTGAACAAGGATGGAAAAGTAATATTTGCTGGTCAGTATAGCTATCATCCTCTTTTGGGAGAGATAACGGAGAGTGTTTTGAGTTTTGAGGGGAGGGGGATAAAAGTAGTAATAAGGGATTATGATCCAGATTGTGTTTTAGAAGATAAAACGAGACCAAATGAGCATCCGGGAGATAAAGTTTTTTGTATAGAGGAGAGAAAGTGTGATGAGGATGGTAATTGTTCAGTTTATAGGAAGGTGATAAGGAATTATGATGAGGGAGGGAGGAGCATAGCAGAGATAGAGGATTCTTTGGGGAGGAAAGAGAGGATAATATTTGAATTTCCTGATGAAGACAGAATGATGGTGATAAAGGAGAATGCGAAGGGACACAAAGTAGAGGAGCTTTATCAGATGTTCTCAGATGGGAAGGAAAAGTATCAGTTACTTATAAGATACAAAGACGAGAACGGGATAGAGACGATTTATGAGAGGGAGAAGGATGGGAGGTTAAAGAGGATAATAAAGAAGGGGATAAGACCAGATGGTAAAGACTATGTTATAGGTATAGTGAGGGATGGAGATATAGTTAAGATAAAGTCAAACACAGGGCATGAGATAAGAGTAAATGGAGGGGAGAAGAAAGTTGAGTATTTAGTGAGAGGGACGAAAGTAGCAGAGGTTTTGAGTGAGGATTTGGTGGGAGGGAGGAAAAAGACGATTTTGAAGGTAGAAGGTTTGTTCACAAGGGAGGAAATAAGAGATGGGGAAGGGAATTTATTGGAGATAAGAGAGAAAGGTCCAAACGGAGAAGAAAAGAGGAGGAAACACATATATGATGAGAAGGGGAGGTTAGTGGGTATAGATGATGGATTTTTGAAAGAGGAGATAGTGTATGATGAGAGGGGTAAGGTGATAGAGCAGAGGACTGTGTGGTCAGATGAGTTCGTAGATTTTCAAAGCCCAGCATTTATGAGTCCTATTTTTAGAGTACCATCTTATGAAGAGAAAGAGGTATTGGGGGGCAGGAGATACTGGTATGATTATGAGGGTAATTTGACAGCATCGCAGAGCATATCAAAAGGTGATGGATATGGTTCAGAATTCAACGAGTTTTATGAGATAATAAAAGCGATTTATTTTTCAGGTAAGGCAAAAGCAGAGTATGATCAAGAATACAACATAGATTTTCGTTTGAAGAGGAGAAGAAGAGCAGGTTTTGAGGATGACTTTTTCAGGTACGATGTTCTTGCAA